>FWPU01000129.1_pt1 | contig 232928 bp, 216 predicted proteins | sample 2228361 | NCBI WGS metagenome assembly FWPU01 (sample SAMEA103939777, study PRJEB20133) | metagenome
TCTGGCGGCAGGAGGTTCCGGCTGGGCCGGTCTCGCTTCCGGGGAACTTCTACGGCTCGCCCGCCGGTGTGGCCTCCAACTATATCGTGTTTATCGATTTTCTCTCAGAACAGGGAGCAGAGGTTGCAGCAGACTATTATCCCTGGGAGTTCACCCTTTCCTCATCTCCTTCCGAGGGAACGCTTACTCTGACCAATCTTCTCCCCACCACCTATCAGGTGGCCTCCCTGCAGATAGGGGAGCCCTATTATCTCGATCGCAGTTATGTGATCACCGCCCTGCCCGACTTTCTCCAGGGGCAAGTGGGGATTAAAACCCGGAACAACGACAAGTACAACACCCAGCCCTCCTTCCTCTCCTTTACCCTTAATCAGCCCGCCACCCTCTATGTGGCCTATGATACACAGGGGACAGAGTATCCAGCCTGGCTGACCAGTACGTTTACCCCTATCAAGGAGCAGGTCTACACGACCGATGTCCCCCTGAGTCTCTGGCGGCAGGAGGTTCCGGCTGGGCCGGTCTCGCTTCCGGGGAACTTCTACGGCTCGCCCGCCGGTGTGGCCTCCAACTATATCGTGTTCGTGATTCCATCCGCCTCCGGGCAAGAAACTTCCTGGACCTGGTTACAAGCTCCTCTGCTCTTTGAGCTGGAGGCCGGCGAGTATCGGCTCAGGCTGAAGCAGAAAATAGCAGGTACCAAACTTGATCGTCTGTTAATTACCAATGATTTAGCATTTGTCCCTTAAAAGGGATGAAGAAACCCTAGATAGACTTACTGTACACAGTGCTCCTTATCTAATATAAGGAGCACTGTAAAGATCCGGTCAGAGCTTAAGAGTATTTCCGGTTATCAGTAAGTTTTGAGTGTAGGTTTAATTCTTGATCGGGTAAGAGTGGTAAAGGTGGAAGTGGCGCCACGTCGGAAGAGGAGAAAATCCCATATTCCACGCAAGAACCCATATCCATATCCGAAATGATAACAGAAAAATACAGGCGGAAGCAAAAAGAAAAGTTTCCAGCCCCGTTTTGCTGCAGTTAGCAGAGAGGCCAAAAGATTAGAGAAAGCATAGCTTCCTCCTAAACCGATCCATCCCCAAACTGCTGGAGGCCACCAGATCCCCACCAGGGGTAACATCATGATCAACAAAACAAAACCACTGGGTATGAGATGTCGTACAGAAGCCGGAATTTTATGCTTTTGGATCACCCGCACTTTCCAATAACCGTACTGCATATATTGCCGAAACAGGGCTCGGAGTGATCCACGAGGTTTATACCAGCTCTTGATACGAGGGGATTGCCAGATCTTCCCTCCTGCCCGGACAAGACGGAGATTGAATTCATCATCCTGGTTACGCACTAAGGTCTCATCGAATAGGCCAATCCGGTCAAACACTTCTCGACGATATACTCCACCAAACACTGTATCGGCTGGACCTTCATAAGTTGGGTTATGCCAGCGGGCGCCACCGACTGCAAAAGGGCTGTGGTGTGCGGCCGCAATAGCGGATTGCCATCCGGAATCCGCTTCGCAGATCATTGCCCCACCGACATTGTCTGCGCCGGTCTCTTCAAGCACCTCTACACTTCGAAGTAAATAGTCAGAGGCATACCGGTTATGTGCCCCCATGATCGCAATATAGCGTCCCCGCGCTTCCCGGATCCCCGTATTCATTGCACAAGGAGTAATCTGGCGAGGATTATCCACTACGCGCAGGCGGGGGTCTTCCTTCTCTAATTGATTGAGTATATCCCGCGTTCCATCATCAGACATGCCATCCACTACGATGATCTCAAAACCACCCGGAGGTGGATCTTGAGCTAGAAGAGACCGGATACAGATTTCAATATGGTCCCTTTCATTTCGACAGGGAATAACTGCGGAGATCGTTGGCGCTTTGGAGCAACTTTCTTCTTGTCGGGACATATCTCGCCTTTTACCCTGCAGCCGGTAAAGATTTTTCCTCAGCCCAATCCAGGCAGCGTAAAATTCCTGGTTCGACCTCTTACCTTATAATTCGATACATGAAAGGCTTCTTCCAGAAGTTTCAAGCTTAAGATGGGATTCAGATTGAACATATTTAGATATAAGGACTCCTAAAGTAAACACTCTTCTTTTGGAGTCTGCACTGAAGGAGAGACACGATAAACTTTGTTATTGGTATAGATACGACCAGGTTGCCGTAACGGAAATGCTTCGTAAAACAGTTCCCTCTTTTCTCTGGAGAGGGTAAAATTCGTAAAAAAATAAAAAGCTTGAGCATAGGCAGAGTCTTTTACACAATATAGATGATCAAAAACATCAGCACCCGTAGGCAAAAATTCCTGATACGAGTTAAAGAAGAGGACTCCAGGTTTCTCTAAGCGGTTATAAATATCCACAAAAAATTCTCGAGTAAACATACTTAAATAATATGGATCATCTAGAGTTATATCTATTACAATAATGTCAAACTTTTCCTCTTTTGATCGAAATCGTAAGTACCTTTTAAACTCATCGATTATCACTATGGAACGCTTATCTTTTGTTACCTTTTCGTGGATGGAAGGGAAAAACAGCTCGGCTGCTTCAAGCACTGTCTTATTCATTTCAATGGAAATAACTTTTGAAATACTTTTATAGTCAAGAAATTTTGCGACTGTGGCACCACTGCAATAGCCCAGGATAAGTACTGTTTCTGCGGTGTCGTTGAGCAGTGTCATGGAGTATCGAGCGCTATCTTCATGCCATTTGATACCGCGTGCAGAGTTATCGCAGTTGTGTTTATTATGGATAAGAAGGTCTATCCCTTTTTCACCTCTCCACCCAGTCCATTGATCGCTTCGATCGACGACTTGTACCAATCCATAAATATCATCCTTACTCCAAAGCAAGGATTTCTCTATTGCTCCAGGCATCGGTTTAAATTGCACAGCAGCGAGCATTGCACCTCCTGTCAATAGAAGAAGTGCCAGAAACGTAAGCCATTGAAACCGAATTATACAGAGCATCGCAAGACCTGTACTGCCTATGGCAACGAGATAGGTTGCGGTCATACCAAAATAGGGAATTAAAAAGATACCGTGGTTGAGTCCACTAAAGACATTACCGGCCGTGCTTATTGCATAGACCAGGGCAATGTGCTTCTCTCCCAAAGCGTATAGCATATTAAGAAAAAGGGCAAAGGACATTCCAGCTATAATGGCAGGGACTACTGTCACGCACCCGAAATAGATGAGGATAAAGAATATGGCATAATCTCCCAGATTACCATACAAGATATAGTTTTTGGTAAGGAGAAAGAAAAGGATAAGTCCAATATTGACCAGTTGACTCAGAAGGAAGAGCATTCGTGCCTTTCCGTGGCACAGACGAATCAGAAAGTTACCTCCATAGGATCCAACGGCTAAACCCAGTAAAAAAATAGAGATAATATAACTATTAGTAAATGCGGTAGTGCCAAGGATAAAAGTAGCCTCCCGGAGAAGAGAAAGCTCCATTTGCAGGGAAGCTATCCCTGCTAAAAATACGGCAGCAAAAATTTTAAAAGTTTCCACCGCAAAATTTCCCTTTTTAAGGTTGAATGGCTGACAAAACTCAATAAGTGAGCGAAATATCCTTTAATATTTAGAACCCAATGACCGCACAGAGTTGCTGTTATTTCTCCATTTGGCTTTTTGCAACCCAGGCTGGTTCAGGCTGAGGATCAGCCGATAAACCTTGTATCGAATCGATACAGGTCTCGATAGAGTTCCTTTCAATCAGTCAGCGGTAGCGATTGATCCTCAGCCCAATCCAGGCAGCGTAAAATTCCTGGTTCGACCTCCTTATACCGCCATCCACTCTCTGGACAGATCAGCAACCCGTCAGCCTGGGGCTGGAGCAGACAGTGGCCATGTCGGCTCATCCATCCCCTTTGACGAGCCGGTACTCCTAACATTAAAGCATAGTCAGGTACATCGTGACACACGACTGCTCCAGCCCCAATAAAGGCATAGCAGCCAATAGTTACCCCACACACAATTGTCGCATTCGCCCCAATAGTCGCTCCCCGTCTTACCAACGTGCGTTCATACAGATGGTGGCGTATGATTTGCGAACGAGGATTGGTTACGTTAGTAAAAACACAGGAAGGGCCACAGAAGACATCGTCTTCCAGTTCAACACCAGTATAAATAGACACATTATTCTGAATCTTAACATTATTGCCGATAACCACATCATTGGCTACAAATACATTCTGCCCTAATACACAGCGCTCTCCGATCTGAGCGCCTTTCATCACATGACAGAAGTGCCAGATCTTTGTACCCTGACCAATACTACAGGGCTCGTCTATTACTGCAGTAGGATGGACAAAATATTCTGTCTGACTCATACATACACCTCGAGAGGAAGATTAACTGGCTCACCATTAGATAGCAGAGAATGCTGGGCTGCTTGCAACACCTTTAACACTCGTAATCCACTGAGTCCATTGGTCAAAGGAGGTTGTCGAGTGACCAGAGCAGAGAGGAAAGCTTTGCATTCCAACTGTAACGGCTCATCAGAAGAAAAAGAGAGTTCTTGCCCGCTTCCATTTACCGGAATGGGTTCTCCATTTTGCATATCGACATGTCGGTCGTAGAGAATCAATTTTTTTGCCACATCATCAAAGCTCGCCATCATACGGGATCCGATGACCACCAGACGCTGTTCTTTAAAGGGATGGAGCCAGGAGACATGGATATGGGCTCGTACACCAGTGTTAAACAATAGATGGGTAACTGTTACGTCAGCAATATTAGGTTGCACGTAGTTTCCGCCACAGGCCACTACCTGATAAGGTAATTCTCCCATGAAGCGCAGGATAATGGCAATATCATGTGGAGCAAAACTCCAGAGGATATTCTCTTCTCGGCGTATCTTTCCTAAACTCAACCGATGCGAATAGATATAGTACAGTTGCCCAAGTTGTCCCTCCGCGATGAGCTTGCGAAGACGGCGAATCGCCGGATGATACTCCAGAACATGTCCCACCATCAGGATACGACCACGCTCCTCGGCTAACTTAACTAACGCTGCTCCTTGCTCATAAGTCAAGGCGAGCGGTTTCTCTACCAGGACATCCTTCCCCGCTTCGAGGGCTTGTCTGGCATGCCTGTAATGGTGTTCTGCCGGTGTAGCCAGAACGACTCCTGCCACATCACTCTGCAATATATCGTTAATATCCGACACAATCTTTGCATTGGGGGCAAGTGTAGCAGCGGTCAGGCGACCAGCAGGAGTAGCATCACAAACCATATCTAATACGCCGAGCTGATGGAAATTACGGACTAAGTTCTTTCCCCAATAACCGCAGCCGACAACGGCAACTTTCATAGATGTCCCTCTGTAGACTGTTCTCTATAAATTAGAGCCAATCCGAGCTATTTTTACTTTCTTTTCGTCGAAGACGTTTCCCATCCCATCCAGCAAAGCCTATTCCAAGCACTACACTGCTCACAGCGAGCCCATATTCAAAGGGACCTGGCGGAAGCGTTTGTAATAGATAGGTCTCTCCAAACCACAACCCAAAAGGGGTAAGAGTAGAACCAAGAATGAATGCGGCTCCCAAATGGTTTCGAAGCAACCATCCCACTCCCAGGCCAAGTGATATCCAGCAAAGAACTATTCCGAACAGTGCAGCCCTTCCACGAAACAGAGGGAGTATGCCCTCGGCTCTGTGCATCCGTACAGAATACTGGAAAAAATCTGGACGAAAAACTCCAGAGAGTTTTTCTCTCTCACTTTCAGCCTTCATCATCACCACTCCACGATCAAATAGAGCAACTACTCGCGTAGGAACCTCAGTTCTTACAGCGTGAGGGAGTATGAATTCCGGGTGAAGGCCATTCAGTCCGCTGAGAGGAGTACGTATACGAAAAACGAGGTCACGTCCCTGTTGGGCCAGAGTCGCGTTTCGGAAGTCTTCGTCTTGAGAGAAAGTAATAATCCGTGCTGGACCGACTTGTCTATCCGTACGAGACCACACCCACGCGGAGAGTTCAATCCGTTGCGACTGCTCCGCCAACTCTGTTAGACGACGCGTATCTATTCCATGAGCAGGGGTGATACAAATCCTTTTCGTGGATTCCCCCGTACAAATTTGTGGATCCCGGACCACCCCCTGATATTGTCGCCCTCCGCCCACTTCATCACCAGCGTGCACGAAAAAACCTGGGTCCCAGCCAGTTAACTTGAGGCCTCTATTCAAGAGAGTGAGTTGATAGAAGGTCGTCCCTGCTATGCCCAAAAACACCAACAGGCTCACCGTGATGAGAAGGTAGGAGATCTTCAGACCAGAGGCTCTGAGTTGAACAGTGACCCATGTGGCACATGCTGCACCAAGGCAACCGGCCAGTATGTCATACGGAGAGAGAGAGCGTCCTTCGATCCACCATTGCCCTCCCTCCAGTACCAGAGCCAGCAAAACAACTAGCTTCCACGTATGTATTAACGGTTTACAGGAATTTTTCCTGTAGGCCAGTGCTGTTAAGACTGTGGCCAGCGGAACAAAAAGAAGAAAGTGGGTTGCCGTTTCTACATCAAGCGCTGGATAAAATTGAAACTTCGGAGGGCTAGTTCGGAGTTCAAATGGAGCCCAGGTCAACCATACCGCTATAGCGATGAGCCCGCACAGGAGACTCAGAGGCATTTTCGGCCCGTGTTCTTCTCTCACTGATTGTCCTGGGTTCAAGAAGACCAAGTAACCGATGCTCTGGTCTTATGAGTATTAGCCAGTGCGGAAACTGGACCATTGTCGGATCTACCTTGCGCATTTTTAGCATTTAAGGTATGAGGAAGGGTACGGGTCTCGAGAAAGAGACGAGCCCAGGTCTCGTAGAGAGCTAAGCGAAGCAGAATACTTTGGATAGCTCGTGTACGACTTCGAACACTTTGAGTGAGGATTTTTTTTACCCTACTAGGATCAACAACTTCCGCAAGATGACGCGGGTTAGTCAACATTTCCTTGAACCATCCAGTAAGCGGCCCAGCAACCCACTCAAGATCTGGGGTCTCAAAACCCAGTTTACTCTTTCGTTTACGTATCATATCAGGCAAAATTCCTGCAAAGGCTTCTCGCAGAACCCATTTTGTCCAGCCGTTATATAAGAGCATATCAGCGGGTAACTTTGCTGTCCATTCTACAAAGAGATGATCTACATACGGGACCCGAGATTCAATACCAAAGGCCATGGTATTCCGATCTTCATAGCGCAGTAATAATGGTAAACTAAAACGGGTAAGATCTGCTTCCAGTCGACGAGCTAAGGAGTTTCCGAGACCAAGGGCTGCAGGTCGAGAAGGGGTGTCTGTACTATTCCATAGTTGTTGCACTTCCGGAACTGATCGGAAGAGATAACGCCGTCCATCCAAAAAACTACTGGTACGGAGAATTTCAGGGCTTGAGAAAAAAGCTACCCCTTCCCGTACAGCTCGAAAATAGCGGTTAGCCTGTATTAATTGTCGCAAATAGACAAGGAGAAATTTGCGGTAACCAGCAAGCTGTTCATCCGCGCCTTGTCCATCCAGCAAAACTTTAATACCCTCTTGACGTGCCAGTCTTGCGACACAAAATTGACTATATACTCCAAATCCTCCTACCGGCTCTTCTTGATGCCAAAGCCAGGTATCGAGATCTTTACATAGCCATTCACCACGAGGAAAGACGAAATGGGTTTTACAACCAGTAGCTTTGGAAACAGCATCGATGTAAGGGCGTTCATCAAGATACGGCTCATCAAAACAAGCACTAAACGTATGCTGCCAATCGTCCTTCCAATCCCCTCTTCTTCGCAATTCACTACTGACAGCACACACGAGTGTAGAAGAGTCGAGTCCACCACTTAAGCATGTGCCTACCGGAACATCAGAGCGGAGATGAAGAGAGACACTCTCCTCGAAGTGATGACGGAATTCTGCAAGGAGGATGGCCTTTTGTTTTGGCGAGCTCTCTAGTTCTTTATGGACCTCGAGATGCCAATAACGGCGTAGAGTAATCCCTTTTTCTGGGCTCCAGGTCAAAGCATGCCCAGGAGGTAAACGCCGAATCCCTTCTACCATAGTTTCTGAAACTTCATGATCGAGGAGATTCCAGGCCAGAAATTCTCGAGCCAGGCGAAGATTGGCCCGGCGTTGCGGTAAAAAATCAAGGAGTGCCTTCAATTCTGAGGCAAAAGCTAAACGCTCATATCCGTCTGTCCAGTAATGGAACGGCTTAATCCCGAAGCGATCTCGTGCGGCGAACAGGCGACGTTCCTGAGTATCCCAAATCGCGAAGGCAAACATCCCGCGCAGACGCTCCAGACAAGTTTCTCCCCATTGACAGTAAGCGTTCAGGAGGACTTCTGTATCCGAGCTTCCTCGAAACTGATAACCCAAGCTTTGTAATTCTGCAGCCAGCTCGAGATAATTGTAGATCTCACCATTATAAGTAATCCAGTATCTTCCTTTCAGGTCTGTCATAGGTTGATGCCCGGTGTTACTTAAGTCGATGATAGCCAAACGACAATGCCCTAGGGAGATTCCTTCTGCATCATAAAAGCCTTCTCCATCAGGTCCCCGGTGGCGTTGCAAAGCAATCATCCGGCGTACTGCAGACATTGCGGCTTCCCGCGAATCTTGGCTATAGACAAGTCCAGCTATACCACACATAAACGATCTCCTTGTGCCGTAACCTCAAGCTTTAGGGTTTTGTTCCTCTTTATGCTGTTCGACTTGTGTGAGGAAAATTTGCCTTCTGCAGCACACAAGAGTAAATCTCACCGAGCTGCTCTGCCACACGGAGAGCATCCAAGTTTTGTCTCATAAGTTGTTCACGTCCATTAGATCGACAACCTATCCGAAAAACTTCCAGAATAGCCTCTGCTAACGCGTTAGCATCATAAGGGCAAATAGCTCCAGGATAACACTTATACAGTCTTTCCGGTGCGTCTCCACATGGAACAGAAACTACCGGGAGATTACAGGCCATAGCCTCTTTGATTATATTGGGTGAGCCCTCCTGTAAAGAAGTAACGAGCAGACAATCTGCCGCATTCATTAGAAGGGGTACCTCCTCAGGAGTAGTGTTTGAGAGCATATGTAAAACGACCTCTGCAACAGAACGAGAAACGAGGGCCATAGTCGCATGAGCGAGTGCAGGATTTTTCACATATTGATTTTCGTAGTTACTCGCATTGAAGAGGACAACTTTGCTTTGTTGAGACCATCCTAGCTTCTTCCGACATTCAGACTGACTCATGGGATAAAACACTCTGGTATCGATCCCATTAGGGAGTACAATGGCTCTATTCCTGAAGTTTGGCGGTAAAGCCTGGAGGAGGTTATTACTCTTTACGATTATAGTATCTGCGTGTTGGGCAGCCCAGAGTCCGATAAGTCGCGCTCCTCTTTCACGTATCCGCCATTGCCAACCTGGACAGGGGGTACCTAAAAGATCATCACCACAGAACGAGACTATCAATGGTAATGATCCTTTAATACACCGAGCTACTGCTGCAGTGACCGAGCCATATTGAGCATGAATCAGACCGGGTTTGATTTGGAGAACTTCACGCTGGCGTTCTCGAATATTCCGGAGTATCCCTTGAACGGAAGTTCGATCATCAATAACACCTAAGAAAACATCCCATCCTATCTCTCTTAGAGACTCAGCCTGCCTCGTTACCACATGTGATACCTGGGGGAGACCATCTTCTATATTCCCGTTGATCACCATAAACACCGGAGGTTTATGAAATTGAGCTGTCATATTGTTTCCCATTTTGAGGGGCTATTGGGTGACAAGATACTACTAAGAAGGGGATATTTACTCTCCAAGTCAGGGCTGCTACTTTTCCAGAGACAGGATAAAGTTTACAGTGTCCTCTCTTTTTGTATTACTCCTAGATAATGAGTACAGAACAAAGGAATCTTTGCTAACAAATAACACATCAGCCAGGAGTATGGAGCAAGAAGACGAGTAAGCTGTGGAATGAAAGTAATTCGACGCAGTTCAATATGACAGTGAGGAAAGAGCTGATAAATCTCGGCCTTTTTTACCCCCCGCACATCGGGATTCCAAGGATTATTGACATGGTAGTCATACCAAAGAATAAGACCATCCCGATTGACAACCCGCAGCATCTCAGAAGCAATCTGTTGTTTCATAGTGGCATCCAGGATAGAAGTAAATACGGTAAATTGCATAACCAGATCAAAAGTTCTATCTGCATAGGGAAGCTTTGTAGCACTTGCACAATCGAGTCTGACAGCACCAGGACATAAATCTCTGGCTTTGGTGATACGGTCAGCAAGGAGATCTATACCAGTAATATGCTTCGGATTAGCTCCCCATTTAATAAACTCTCGAAGCCAAAAACCAGCTCCACATCCAATTTCGAGAATCCTTTTCGTTTCCAGAGAGCTAAATCCTCGTTGTTGGAGTAAAGCTAATAAAGAACGCTCTATTTCTTGAATGATAAAGAGAGCACCGGGATCGAATAAAGAATAGCGATTATCTCCCTGCCGCTTTGCATAGGCTTCTTGAATCCGAGATTCCTCTCTTCCAAAAGTATCCGGAGAAGATAAGTTCATGGATAGAAATGTTGTTTATCAGGGTTTTCTGTTATACGGAGATTCGTTGGGGGAGGCAATCGATTGAGAACTACTCTATATTCGTACGCCCCAATATCATAACCGGATCCCTGGGGTCTGAGAATTCCGGCGAAGTCGTCGGGAACTTCACTAAGGGCTATACCGGTATCAATGGCCGGACTGCCAACCTGGAGTCGAAAATCCCCTGTGGAAGCTTCAAGGAATTTCGGATCTACATCCAGAAGATTATTGGTCAATGTTACTCCAGAATTAATACCATAGATGCTCATGTCTTTATTATTATAAATAATATTGTTTCTTATTACCACACCCGATTTATCGTTTTGCAAAACTATACCTATGCCATCTCCCCATTTATTATTATCGTATATCGTATTGTTGTATATCCGGGACCGTGGAGAGGAGACAAACAAGCCATGCCTGTTTTTCCAGATAATATTATTATACACTAGACTTTCACTTCCACTGGCAACAATAATCCCACCACCCGAGCTGCTATCCGTATTGTTGTCATATACCTGATTATACCGTATGATGTTCTTGTTTACTCCACCAAAAGAGTGATATACATGAATCCCATATCCACTGTTCTGATAAACACGGGAATATTCTATAATGTTATTGGTGGTTGTTACATAAAGACCGTGAGAAAATTTGTCTTTTCCGTTATTATGGACATCAAGATTGATAAATTCATTACAACATCCCCATTTGGTGCCATCAAATTGACCGGCAGAAACCAGAATACCACTGTTTTTTGCATTCTTTATTTCACTATTCATGATTCGAATGCGTTCAGCACCTTCAGCAATATAAACTGCAAAACTTGATAAATTATCCGCATCAAGAATAAACCCATCAATAATGATATATTTAGTGTCAGTTTTGAGAAAAGCAAGCAATACATCACCAGCAGCCGGAGCTTTCACGATCACTTGTTCTCCTTGAGCAGCTCGTACTGTAACTGGACTACTCCAGGACGTACCACTGGGGATAACATTAATAAGAGTTTCCTTATACGTTCCACCTCTCACAAGAAGGGTATCCCCCGCCTTCAAGGCCTTCACTCCTTTATTGAGAGTGCGAAACGGTTGAGACTCCGTCCCTGAATTCGAGTCGCTACCATTAGGTGCAACATAGAATGTTGCTGCGTCACTCGCTGTAATGCTCCCAAAAGCCCCAAAGAGCGCTAAACCGCATATGCAACAGCAAATCTTCATCAGATAGTGTAATGGCATTATTATCTCTCCCCTCGATCATGTACACTCTAATCACCTTTTGGTCGGAACCGAAGCTATTCCCTATATCGGTAGTACCTCGAAAAAACTTTAGCTAGAAACTTGCCCGGCTGTTATACGCTAGAAATGCCTTTTTCAATAGTGATGCAGAGTAATACAGGGTAATCGTGGAAGGAAGCTATGTCAAGATTTTCGTACAGAGTTTATTGCTGGCCTCTTTCCTGGGATATCAGGCCAACGGGCAATCTATTGCTCGAAAACGCAAAACAAAATGAGAGCAGGTAAGATATTGTATGAATCTATTCGCGGTCAAGCGTGGAAATGGTTGCAGGGGTGACCAGCGCAGATCAAAGAATTGAAAGCCAGCCCGTTCAAAAATTTTGACCCATAGACAAGGGTTCTGATGTTTATGCCATTCAATAGATAAAGCAAGAGGGGAACGTAGACCAAGTCGTTGCCAGAAATTATCTCGGGCGCAATCGGCGACAATGACCCATCCGCCTGGTGACATCAAAGATCGCAAATGGCGCAGGATAGTACCATATTGGTTAACCGCAACCGGGTTCTTATGGAGAAGAGTAACCGATTCCTCATCCAGATGATTGATTACATTATACATCACTACGATATCAAATGGCTGCTCAGAAGGGGAGAGTTCCTGAAGACTGTGATTTGAGGCTTTGACATATGCCCCTAATCCGAGAACCTCAATAGCGTGCTGAAACTGAGCCAGAACATGAGAGCTACTCCCTTCTATCTCTGGCTCAATTCCCAGCACTTGCTGTGCCCCATGGAGAGCTGCCCAGATAGCCCAAGCACCAGAACCACAGCCCACTTCTAAAACATGGGTATGGACTAGTGAAATCCCCTCAAATAAAAAATTCCCGCGCGTTTGATACCGAGAACCACTCGAATAGCCTACTAATTTACTGGCAAGCTCAAGTCGTTCTTCTATCCTGCCCAATTGTGCCATTTCAAAGCTCTTGTTCTCGCCTACTCTTATTCCGATTCAGTTTGACGCTTGCACACATCTATTTTCCAGCGTACTATTTCTGCAAATAAATACCTTGAAGAGATTTTTCTGGAAAAGTTTTCCTGATGTCCGAGGCACAGGCTTCCTTGCGGTGTAAAGAGTAATCTCTTCATAGTCTCAGAAATAGTTTACAATAAGGGACTCTCTTGATGGCGTCCTGGTTGAGAGATAAAAGTTAGGTCATCAATAGAGGGGAGTATCTACGTAGGCACCCATTTACGCAACCAGAGTTCAAATGAGGCTAACATAAATACCCTCTGATATATTTGATAGCGGCTTAACCACGGCGGAGGTGATAGAGTGCCAAGGAAAATGCTCAACAACTCTTCAACCCTTTGTTTCTGCAAAAAATCCCTGGATCGTGTTGAAGAGCTTAGTAATAGATCTTGAAGAAATTCCTTCATACCCAGACCTGCCCACCGATCAAAAGGGAGACCAAACCCTTGTTTTGGTCTATCAATAACGTTCGAAGGAAGGTGGCGTTTTGCCAGTAACCGCAGGATATGCTTCAGGGATTTTTTTCTGACTTTGAAATACCGGGGGAGTTTTACGGCAAAACGAAAAACTTCTGTATCGAGATATGGTGTTCGTACCTCCAGCCCATGAGCTGAACTGGCCACATCAATTTTCCGTAAGTAATCAGCATGGAGAAGAGAGGTTGTTTCAACAGCTATCAGTTGCTCAGTTGGATCAAGAAGTTCTGGTGGTATACATTGGGCCAAACGTTCATAGGTGGGTCCTTCTAAGAATGCTAGGCGATAAAATTCTGGCTGAAACAGGTGTTGCAGCTCATCTTGGGAATAATAAGTATGCAAAGCACAAAGCATCTGTGGACGGAGTAATCGAGCAAAAGTTGCCGCTTTTTGAAGCTGACGAGAAAGCATTCCACCATGGAGCCGAGCAAATAGATGACCGGCTGTGGCAACGAAGGTGGACAAGCCTGGAATGTGTCCTAAAGGGATAATCTGCGGACCAGCCAGTATCGGTCATAACCACCAAATATCTCATCCCCTCCATCTCCAGAAATCGCCACTTTCGTGTGCTTAGCCATTTCTCGACAAATGAGCCAGGTCGGTAAGCACGAAGAATCGCCAAATGGTTGATCATATTGCGTAATGATCCGTTGGAAAAGCTCGGCACTCCCTCCCCCCGCAAGCATTCTACTCTCATAGTGTCTACTACCACAATATGCTGCTACTGTCCGGGCATAGGCTGACTCATCATACTCTACCTCATCAAAGCCCATAGTAAAGGTAGAAAGATTAGGAAGAAAGTGTTTACAAAGTAAGACAACGAGTACAGATGAATCCACTCCTCCAGAGAGAAATGCTGCTAAAGGAACATCACTCTCAAGATGGTATCGTAGAGAATCGATAAGGACACTCTCCAGTCTATCAATGGCTTCTCTTTCTGTTACCCTTTCTCCATTTGCTGAGAAAGACCATTGCCAAAAACGCCCACGACTCTCACCTCGAGGAGCAATTATGAGCCATGTTCCAGGGGGCAACTCTTCGATCGTCTTCCAACAGGTACGCGGGGAGAGGGTTACTCCGAGGGTAAAAAAATCAAGAAGAGCAACGGGATCAGCTCGGCGATCGAGAAAATTACAGGCCAGTAAAGCTTTGGGCTCGGAGCCAAAGAGTATTATACCGGGAGTACGTCCTATATAAAGAGGTTTAATACCAAAGGGGTCTCGCGCCATCAGAAGGCTTTTGTCCTGGAGATCGTACAAGGCAAAGGCAAACATTCCACGAAGTTTAGACAATCCCTTTTCTTTTCCCCAGTAATTAATGGCCGCCGGAATAACTTCTGTGTCGGAACGAGTAAGAAATTTATAACCAACCGCTTCTAATTCAGAACGGAGGAGTCGATGGTTGTAGATTTCTCCATTAAAGACAATCCGGTACCGACCATCGGCTGAAGCCATCGGTTGTCCTCCTCCTACCAAATCGATAATTGCTAGTCGGCGATGGCCAAGCCCAACTTGGGAATCCATCCATACCCCTTCACCATCAGGTCCTCGATGGGCTAATAGGACATTCATAGTCTGTAAGAGTGTAGATGCTTTCTCTACAGGCATCTTTCCCCAATATCCAGCTATACCGCACATATTAACCTTTTCTCCACCCGGCAACTGCATAGGCTGTAAGTGTTTCTGAAACCATACGATTTAGTCTAAAACTTTGCTCCGCTTTTATCCGTCCAGCCTCTCCCATCCGCTGGCATAGTTCTCGGTTCGTAATCAAGGTTGCTATACGTTGCGCAAGCCGGGCTTCATCTGCACGTGGCACAACAAAACCGGTCTTGCCATCTTCCACTAACAGAGGAATATCCCCAACATCGGTGGCCACTACTGCTCGTCCACAAGCCATCGCTTCCATCACAGCATTGGGGCATCCCTCACTGTCTGAGGTGTGAGAGAGAAAGCTAGCTTCTCCTAATAAGGCTGGAATATCATCCACATGTCCTAAAAATCTCACTCGTCTGGTTACCCCGAGTTTCTGGGCTTCCTGTTGCAGGGTCTCTCGCAAGGGACCATCACCAGCAATTTTTATTAGAAAATCCAAACCATCCTCCTGGAGCATATAGGCAACACGCAGAAGTCTATCCCAGCGTTTAACCGGTAATAGCGACCCAATACCTACAATATGAACCTGCCCTGCTCCTGGAAAAGGGAGACTGCAAAATCGTTGTAAATCCAGGCCGTTATGGATGACAAAAACGTTCTTCGGGACAAAAAAGGATCGAGCCTGTCTGATCATATCGGCCGAGCGGTAATTGTTGAAGATCTGATTCCGCGGCCACCTCGTATTTAACCGATTTATTAGAGGGCCGATCTCTTGTTGAGCTCCACAGAAATCGCTACGCATTGTCCCCAGAACGACCGCTTGTCTACCAAACGTGGCCCACCACGTCGCAAAGTTGGTAAAAGTGCTAAACGAATGGATTACTTCCGGGTTTAGCTGTCTAACCAGGTATCGCAAAGCCAAAAGTTTCTTTATTCTCGATGAGGTAGGAGGAAGAGCATATAGAGGGACTCCTAAAGCTCGACATCTATCTACATAAAGGTCTTTTGCATCATAGTTCCACACTACGACTACAGGACGATAGAGTTTCCTGTCCATCGCTTCAAGTAAAGAATAGAGTTGGCGCTCTGATCCTCCAGCTCCCAGTTGTCCAATCACGTAGAGAAAGCGACAGTTCATACTGAGTATTTCCTCTGAGGAAAGAAACGCTTCCGGAATCGCGAAATCCGGTGAGTGGTGCTCTGAGGCCATATCCAACGGTGGGCACCGACCAGCATACCTAATCCCAGCGAAAACCCTTTAAAGGCCAATACATGAGTCACCATCAGATATAAGAATAAGGATAGACTAATACCCACCAGATATAAACTCAGAGTGTCCGTACCATACCGCTTTGGTAAGCATCTATAGGCTTGATAAATCATCCCACAAAGGGCCAGAAGACTGAGGAAGCCCCAATAGATCGTTACCTGAATCAAACCATTATGCGCTCCATACACTCCATCTTTTCCAGCAAACTTGCTTTGTCTACCCCAGGGTCCCCAATAGTTTCCGGTTCCTACTCCAGTAGTTATATACTCAGGGAGATGTCCCAGAGCTGCGGTATAAATTCGCGCCCGGGCCTCCATCTTCTCCCCTTCCTGAATGTGAGTGGAAAAAGTCAAACGTGAAAACACTGCATCGGGAACCCACATCAGAATAACCGTTCCCAGACTAATAGCAAGGAGAAGAATTTTGACAAAACGATTGAAATATTTGCCCCCATGGGTGAGCCCATAGATGAACGTAATCACGGTGCAAGAAATAATGACAATAGCGATTCCACTTCTTGAAAGAGGTAAAAAAGTCGCGATTAAACAGAGAGCAGTGATACCAAAAAAAAGATTGCGCTGGAAAGAGGAATGAGCCGTTAATGTCAAGACCAAGGCGACTACTGCCCCTTGTGCAGTAAAAAAGGCCATCCGATTGAGATTGGCCTGGAGAGGATTATCGTGAAAAACTTTAGCACGAATCACCGTGGCCTCCTGAAAATTAGTGGCAGTGACTCCTTGGAGGGCTCCATAAGCTGTCAAAAAGAGAAGCACAGACATCCACAAACCTACCAGAAGGTAACCATACATACAGGTCCTCAATGCCCAGCGGTCTCGACAAAGCGATGCCACTAATATTGCCCCTCCTAACATTTGACCAACCCGTATGAGCTCCTGATAGTCTGCGTATGGATGTGATGATTCAATGAGAAAGCTGAGTACAAGAAAAATATATCCGATCAAGAATAGCGGATGTCTGCACATTTTTGATAAGACTTTAGGCCGACTAAAAAAGACATAGAGACCTAAAATGCCAAATAAGAGAAATATGATGCTGCGACCAGCAATGGCAGGGATATGATCTTCGAGAGGGATGAGCACAATCGTAATGATAAGGAGTGCACGCTCGAGAGGTGTTGTAGGGTATTGAGGCCATTTTTTCAATAATATTGGCTCTTGAGAACGCTCAATCCTTACGGTTTGATTCTCTGTTATGCGCGGTGTAGTAAAGGCCATGGGAATGTTTTGAGAAACAAAATCTTGTGTTAGCGTAAAGATCCCACACCAGGGTAAGAAGATAAGCTACCCTGTGTATCTGCCACAACCATTTCATAAAGCCGAGCCGCATGATGTACTGCAAGTCGAGACTGCGCTTCCAGTCGCGCTCCACGTACAAGGGTAGCTGCCAGGTGCTGGTTTGAGATTACTTCCATGATTGCAGAAGCAAGAGCGGCCGGAGAATCTTCTGTTACCACATATCCCCAACCGCGCTGGCTTGCCGATTCAGCGTGATAGGAACCTTCTGGCGCAAAAACTATAATGGGGCGTCCAGACACCAGATATTCCAGGAGTTTGGTCGAAAATACAGTCTGGACTTCTGCCCTGGAACAATTTTTATGCGAGAGAGGTGCTATGAGAACATGGGCTCTAGATTGCAACCGCTGTACCTCTTCTCGAGAAACATATTTTACGTGGAGACGACTCGAGTGGATACCCAGGTTCTTCAGAGCATCCAAAGTCAGCGAAGTGCAGAAAAGGAGTTTATACCCTTCTGGCAAAAGCTCAGACGCAGCCGCTAGCACTTTGAGCGCATCCAGATTCATCTCAGGACTCACCCCGCCCACAAATAAGACGGTAGGGTGAGGCAATTGTGGCGGGGACATATCCAGAGGGGCTTTAGCATAATCTTGTTCTGGAATACTATGCGGGAGTAAAGAGGTCTGGATACCATATTTCTTTTCATAGTGCTTTTGCATGGCCTCGGTCATGCAGAGCACTCGCGTAGCCTGTTTGAGGATCAGCGGTTCCCAAACGGCTGCAAACCGGGCTCTTGCTGTCCCACTCCCGACATTCTCCATCCACAAATCGTGCATATGCACATAAAAAGGCAACCGTAAATTCCGGGCCGCTCGAAAAGCTGCTACCACATAGGTTTCGTGTGGAAAAGCGGCCAGGACAACATCAGTCCCCAATGTCTTTAATGCCTGATATATAGAACTTTGAAGATACCAAACAAACAACTTAGGAAGGCGTCTCCCCAAACGGTCACAGAGGAGAGGAAAAGTACGTGGAAGCCTGAGATATGTTACTGGACATGGTGGACGAAACGCCGGGTCAAAGTTTGAATAAGCACTATACCCGACTATAGCATTTACTTTTCCCCTATAACCCGAAAGTAAGTTGGCCAGGAGAATCGGACTTCCAGAGACCTGCGGTGGAAAGCCCCGCGAGACAACCGTTAGTACAGGACTGTCTTTAAAGTTCATACCAGGAGCCCTCTTTGTTGCAATTCATCCCATGCACTATGGACACTATCCCGTGCCTCCCACTGAGCTTGCACCCATGCTACGAGCTCCGTAACTCCCTGACGAAAGGTCCGGGAAGGTTCCCAACCTAAAAGGCGTTTCGCTTTCGAGACATCAGCAAAACAGTGCCGGATGTCCCCACGCCTATATTTGTTGAGAATCTGTGGCTCAATACTTTTGTGCATTTCCAGGGATAAAATTTCCGCAATTTCCTTTACCGAGATGGCTTCCCCTGACCCAATATTGATGGCTTCACCGGGAACTGGATTTTCCACCGCCATCATCATGGCGCGGGCAACATCTTGTACATGGACAAAATCTCGTTTTTGTAACCCATCCTCAAAAATGAGGGGAGGGCGATCATTCAGGAGACGGGCACAGAAAATAGCGGCTACGCCTGTGTAAGGATTGGAGAGGGCTTGACGAGAACCATACACATTAAATAGCCGTAAAGCCATTGTCGGAATCCCATAAGCTGCTCCAACACATAAACACATCTCTTCCTGGTCCCGCTTGTTAATCGCATAAATCGAGGTGGGATTGAGTGGCTTGTCTTCCGGGGTAGGCACTGGTTGTAACGGTTGTCCATCCCTATCGCAGAGTTCCCAATCTCCCGCTATCATTTGGGCTTCAGAGCGAATGGAAGGGGTCACGAAACGACCATCCCGCGCTTGATATAACCCCTCACCATATGCGGACATCGAAGAGGCCACCACAAGGCTGTGTAACGGACGTTTTCTCTCAATGATCGCTTGTAACAGGGTCGCTGTACCCATGACATTCGTTGCGCAATAGTGTGTAATTTGATACATAGATTGACCAACTCCAACGGCTGAAGCCAGATGGATTACACCTTCCATGCCATCCAGTGCCTGGGCAATTGTACGAGGGTCTTCGATATTCCCCACCAAAAGTTCTACCCGAGTATCGAGGTAACGCGGTCGCTCTTTCTCTCGACCATGTACTTGAGGAATGAGGCTATCTAATACTCGTACTGCATGACCTCGCCTGAGAAGGAGGTCTGCTGTGTGAGAACCAATAAACCCTGCACCACCGGTAATCAGTATCTTCATAATCATTCTTTCCTGACTGTGAAGGAGATCTCTCTTCCTGTAGCTAATAAAAAGAGTTTACTTCTGCGCGATCCTTTCCTTTTCCTGTACCAACCAAAGTATCGTCTTGCTAACCCGTTCTGCTGCCTGACCATCCTGAGGACCACACTCTTGAAAAGCAGAGAAGGCTCTTTCCTCCTGATCTAAGTCTGGCTTATCCAGATAAGCATTAATGTGTTCTGTAAGTTGGTCAAAGGACCGAGCAACCCGGACACCACCCATAGATAAAAGTTTCACAATATGGGTATAATCCAAACCACGTCGTGCAGAAAGATCATAAGGGAGTTCTTCCCAGCCATCAAAACCGATATTAATGACTGGACGATTTACTATACACGCTTCTAAACATAAGGTTGATCCCGCGCTGACGCACATGGCACTTCCAGCAAGCAAGCTTGCTAAACGGTACATATCCGTTTTTGGCAAATCCCAGGCTAACCGATCCGAGAGCACAGGGGGCATATCGAGAGCCACTCGTGGGCCTACTAAAGCTTGTAACTTTTCCAGTTCCTTGTCCTTCCTTGCATAGATCCCTCGAATAGTTTGTGGATGCGGTCGAATAATTAAAGAACAAGGCTTCTTAAAGGATTGGGTATTTATCTGATGCCCTAACCAGGCTAAAATCTCCAACTCATTAGGACAAGAATAGGGTGCCACCATTGCATACAAGATATATGGATGCTCTGGTGAGATATGTAACTCTTTTAAGAGCATATCTCTTGGAGTAAAACGTTCCTTTTGAAAATAAACGTCAAAATGAGGGACACCACATTCATAAATTTTCTCTCGAGGGAAATTATAGTAGGTGATGATCTCTTCGGTCATAACTGGACCCCAAGAGATAAAATAATCCGGCATGAGAAGTGGAGTACCCTTTGAGGTAATATTGTCCCAGCTTAACATTTGACAAATGACCGGAATGCCTAGCTCTTTGGCATGAAGCAGATAAAGAGTTTCCTGGGCACCAAAGGTGTTTGGCAACACGAGAAAATCTGGTCTCTGCTCTGCAAGGAACTCCCGGACAGTTTGTGACCGATTGAGCGAACACTCCAGAGTTCTATAGAGATTCCGAAACCAAGCTTTACGGGCAAGAGTCTGATTCAGGATAGCCATGAGAGAACCTATCCGAGGATAATTAGCATAGCGAGCCTTGTGTTTGGTTTTCAGGGCAACGTTGTTCATGACGTCATCGAGAAAATATGCTCTGAAAGTTCTGCATCGCTCTGCAATACGACTGTCAATCTGCGGAGCTTGATACAAAATGACCCCCTCTTCTTGACACTCTTGCTGAAAATAAGGCTCATCGGCATTTGGACTAATCGCCAGAACTTGTAACCCCTGCGATATAAGGTTTCTTGCAATTCCACTTCGCAGAACCATCCGAGCGGCAAAGCCATGGGTAAATAGAAAAGCAATCCGCTTAAAGGGTTTCTGGTAATTTTCGTCTTTTACTTCTCTGAAGCAGAGATCATCTTTTTTCGATAATGCCATGATAAACTCCAGACCAGGAGACCAATATCCGTTCACACAGTACGTAGTTCTCTCTCAAGAATTGTTCAGGCCTTTTCCTTTTTCTGTAAGAAAATCAAAAAGCCGAGTAGCCAGAAAGTATTCTGTCTTTTCCATCGATTCCACAGTACATCCCCCAATATGGGGTGTGATGATGAGGTTTTCATGTTCACGGGCATAGGAAACCAGGGGATGATTTGCCATACCAGAAGAGCTCTCCGCACAGAGAACATCTACCGCCGCTCCCGCAAGTTGCCCTGATCGAAGCGCCTGGAGAAGAGCCTCCTCATCCACCAGTTCTCCACGAGAGGTGTTGATAAACCATGCACCAGGTTTCATTACGGCAAAATGCTTTGCATCGAAGAATTGCCATGTTGACTCATCTAAGTTCACATGGAGAGTTACCAGATCAGATTCCCGCAGCAGATCGAACAAAGGAACCAGCGTAATACCCGACTCGATTTCCTCTGGATGTACATGGGGATCCGCAGTGAGAACACGGGTATCAAAGACCTGGAGATACCGGGCGACAATCCGCCCTAGACGTCCATAGCCCACCACACCGATGGTCTTCTCATGCAATTCCCGTCCTTTAAATCGATCCCGGTTCCACCCTCCGGCCTGCACATGGGTTACCGCGGCGGGAATATGTCTGAGCAAGGCGAATATAAGGGCAACCGTGTGTTCAGCAGTGGCTCGAATATCTTTTAAAAATTCTGTTTCTCCCCGTAAAGACATGACATGGATACCACGACGTATCGCTTCTTTCAGATCAATATGATTGAGACCGGTTGTAGGGCTAACGATGATACGGAGATGCGGTGCAGCCGCCATGATTTCCGCATCAATCTGATGCCGGAGACGTACCCACAATACTTCCGCTTTCGAAACTGCAGAGAGCAGATTCTGCCGATCGAAATCGGCTAAGATCACTTCCCCAACCTGACGGAGCAGGGCGACCGCCCTGGGAGAAAAGTCTGCTGATTCAGTCACCAGAATATTAATTTTCCTGTTCACGATGATACCGCAAAAATTGCTCGGCTAGAAACAGATCAAAAGGAGTATCGATATTACAGGCCCGCTCCATTGGAACGATCCAGGCCCGACAATCTTTCCCTTTAAGCGAATGATGTTCCATCAGGACTGAACGGCGAGTCAAATAGATCGACCCCTCGCGGAGATACATCTTAGGAAGCTCCTGTCGGCGTTGACCTTCAAATTGCTCGGCAAACGGGGGATCGATAACCCGTCCTTCGGGAGTGATGAATTTCATACGGGCCGGATGTTTTTCTCCTACCTCCACAAAAGAGATCACCGAATCTGCTCCCGTCTCTTCTAAGAGATCGATTGCCCCATCAATATCTTCAGGCCGACGTAATGGAGTGGTCGGTTGCAGCGTGAGAATAGCATCATACCATTCTCCCGCTGCTTCCAGTCTCCGAACAACATCTTGCAGCACCGGAATCGTCGGGGTATCATCACGAGCAAGCTCTGGAGGACGCAAAAAAGGTACCTCCAGGCCATAGGCACGGCCTATCCGCGCTATCTCTTCATCCTCTGTAGAGAGGACGGTACGGGTCAATCGTTTCGCCGCGAGGGCTGCTTCAGCCGTGTAAGCCAGGAGCGGTTTCCCAAGAAGGGGAACTATATTCTTCCGAGGGATTCCCTTAGACCCCCCACGTGCTGTTACAATTCCCAGGACTCGCATCACCATGCTCTCTCTAAAGCGATTATACCATCAGAGAAATGCGCCGATGTTTGGATATGTTTGGCCGAGCGTCCCGACAGCCTCTCTTTGGTCTCCTGGATGTAATATAACCGTTTCTGCACATACGGAGTAAGATGAGCAAGGGCTTCTGCAATCCGCCCAGAGACATATCCATCTCCATAGAGGGTACTCGGGGCATAACGCCCATGGTGTAACTGTTTCTGTACAGCCGCGGTTATACTGGCACTGTCGAGAGAGACTGGCAAAACATGCTCATCTATTTCGCGACCTTCCTGACGATTCCCAATAAGGACAACTGGCGTGCCAAAAAAGCTGGCATCACGTACGAAACTGCTGGAATTCCCAATAGCACAGGCAGCATTAGCGAGGACTTTCAGATAATTCTCTGGATTGAGATTCGTCAACGTCCGGAGCCAGGTCGGCTGGGCCTGGTTCCGAAAAACCCGAATTACTTTGCTGATGTGATCTGCTCCCGCATCGATATTCGGCCACAGCAGGATCGTTTGGGTTTGCAAGGCATGCAGGGCTTTTAAGAGTTCTTGCATCTGATGAGCCTCACTCCCATATTCGGTTGTGGTCGGATGGAAAAGTACCAGAAAAAATGGAGCCGTAACATCGATCTGTATTCCACTCCCTTGAGTATTTACAATAGCGGGAAGAAGGGTCCTATCAAGCTGCCGGGCGATATCGCTGCTCGGACAACCGATCGCTAAAATGGTTTGGGGATCTTCGCCCATCCGGATCAGATATTCGGCGGAGCGCCGAGTGCTCGGAAAATGAAAATGCGCAAACTTAGTAATAGCATGGCGTGCACTCTCATCGATAGACCCGGAAACTTCTCCCCCCTGAATATGGGCAATGCATAAATTCATATACCCAGCAGCAATCGCTGCCGCGAGCATTTCATAGCGATCCCCTATCAGCAAGACCACATCTGGTTTTAACCGCTGAAATTCATTTGCAAACTCAATGATGGCAAATCCCACAGACTTAGCCATAGTAGCCGGCGTCGAGCCTTCCAGTTCCATATAGATTTCACTGTCTACTCGAAACCCATCTCCTCTGACCACTTCGACCGGTTGGTGAAACCGTTCGAGTACCATGGTCCCTGCTGCTATGACCTGTAGCTCCAGTTGAGGATGGGCAACAATAGCCTGCATAACCGGTTTCAGGCGACCATAATTCGCTCGATCGACTAAAACCACACAGATTTTTCGTCGTGAGGACGTTGTCAAGATCTCCCTCCAATCATATGGGTAATTTGGGGCCTATAGCTTCTTCTTTCGGAGCATCTTTGCAATCAAGACGATGGATACCAAAGATCTCCACCCCCGGAAAGTTTGTGCCTACTTCTGTACTGAAAGCACAGACAAAACCTAACTGCCTGAGTTGCTTTACGGTAGTCGAACTGAAAGTCTCTTTTTTGCCATAAGGATAAGAAAAGGGCCAGAGGAATTGTGGCTCCAGATGCTTTGTCAAGAGGTGGTAACATGTGCACAAATCCCACCATGACTCTTGTGGAGAGAGTATACTGAGGGGCTTGTGTTGATGGGAATGCCCACCTATCAGCATTCCGGCCTTTTGCATCTGTCGGGCTTCTTCCCAACTGAGGTATAAGCGCTGAGAGAAGGCAGCTTCATCGGCAATATATTCTTCAAATAACAACTTGACGATCTGATCACGGATATCCCGGTCTAAAACAAAATTCAATACATATTTAAAGCAGGCTACCTCCGGAGTATCCCAGCGATAGGTGCGCTGGGCTATGCTGGTGTCCACCTCTCCTGCGGAGTATTGAGGAGCAATATCGTGTAGAACCTGGGTAAAAACTCGTTTGTAATGGGCAAAGTCCAGAGTAGCCATCAGGAAATGGTTCATATGCACCGATACCACACAGTGCTCTTGCAGACAGGAAGTAATCGGAAAGAAAATACCCTGTATCCCCTGGTCCGCTAAGAGGGGAGTAACGTCAGTATAGTGCTCTTTTAAGCCATCGTCAAAGGTTAAGAGACACAGGTCTCGTGAAGGGGTATAAGTTCCCTGTAAAAAATCCAGAGCCACCTCCAGGGTTGCCATCTCATACCGATGCTGTAAAGCGACCAGTTGCTGCTGAAAATCTGTAATGAGCATTCCCTTAATACGGGGAAAAGGGGTATTGGGCAGATCCCGTACATAATGGTACATCACCACATGCAATGCAGGACTCATCAAACGCTCTCCTTAATTCGGACGATCCTGGTCTGCATCCGATTTGGTCCAATACCAGACACACTGCAGATCAAGCGAACACGGCGGTATAGTCGGCTGGGCAAAAATTGCACTCCTGATACGACCACCTTTGCTGTCTAAGGGTTGAAACCGAGCCGGAATCGCTTCACCGTCTGGTTGCTCCAGGACCTCAGGAAAACCAAGATCTCGCAACCACCCCCGGATGGTTCCGTGGTAACCGTAATAATCTGCCCCTAAGGCATCAGCTTCTATCAGTTCTCGCCAAAAATGACTAAGCAGAGCTTGTGCATTAGTGCGAGAAGTGGGGAGCAATTCTACCAGTCTCCCCAGCCGGTCCACTTCCTCAAGTCCATGAGGGGATAAGCGACGAATAGTTTCCAGGCGCCAAATCGCCAGACCAAGCCGATCTCCTTCGGGCACGCTGATAACCCGATACGTAAAGCAAGGATGTTCCAAATAGCGCCAGCGCAGGTAATCCATATCGCGGGCAGCTCCTACGATCTGCGTGGCCCAGGGTCTCCACCCGGAGATATCCCAGTCTGCTGGTAGAGTATGTTCTGCCTCACCGGAAATTTCTGGAAGCTCGGTTAACTGCACGGCCTGGGCCAGGGCTTTCATCCGAGACCTAGACCAATCTGGATAGGTCAGATGTAGCAAATGCGTCATGCGCTCTACATTTCCTGGTAATATGGCAAAATGACGAGGAATCTCTTCAAGAATCTGCGCATGAAGAGCGCGATAAATTGGTAGGACTACGGTATTTGCTCCAAAGATAATGAAGGTCTGGTAAGGAGCATGTTGGAGCATAGAAAGCAACCGAAGAGCCACAGGCCCTCGCCGATGATCAGGGCGAACCATAAAGTTCGCCGACCACATAGCCCAGGAGGTATGGCCAAAATGGTTAAACACAAAGGGGATGCCACCAAGGATGCCGACAATCTCCTTTCCCTCTTCAGCCAGGGCAAAACTGTATCCTTCTTGATCCCATAAGCCATTGCGATGAAAGGTCCAGTGGAAGAGAGTCGGTATACGGACATATACATGATCTTTAGCCCAGTACTGGTCAAGAAACGCGCTGATCTGAGGATAATCATCAAATCGTGCATAACGAAATACCACGGTCATCAAATCTGTCCTATCACTCTTACCGAAAAAGAGATTAACCTAAGTCTTCTTCCTGCAGCAATTGATCAGCGGCAATGGCCTGACGGAGAGTGCGTCCAATCAACTCTGGCAATCGAGAAGCTGGAATACCTGTTCCCGGTTTTTTCACAGTCAAATGCTCTGGGCGCAATACACTCCCCGCAGGCAAATCTACACGGGCCACGACACTTTTGGTAAACAGATTGCGGAGTGGGGCCATCTCTGCTGCCATGGCATCCTTATCGACTGGGTGTGTGCGCATTTTTTCGATAAAACGAATCCCTTCCACCAGTTGACGCAACTCTGAAGTAGTCACTGAAGCGGGAACATCGGGGCCGAACATCTCCCGGCTAAAAGTCACATGCACCTCTAAGACCTGGATACCCAGCGTGGCTGCGGCCAGGCCTGGATAAATAGTGCCCGAATGATCGGAGAGCCCAACCGCGCACTGATAACGCTCACGGAAGAAAGGGATGAGATTGAGGCCCACTTTTTCCGGAGGGCATGGATAAGCAGAAGTGCATTGCAGGACGGTCAGAGGTAATCCAGAAGCTTTCACCCGATCCACTGCTGCATCTATCTCACTCAGAGGACTCATGCCGGTGGACAAAAGGACTGGAAGACCTGTTTCGGCTATACGGTCAAACATAAGGGTATTACCGACCTCTCCAGAAGCGATTTTCCAGGCACTAACCCCCACACGGATCAGGAGTTCCACTGCTTCGTTTGAAAATGGAGAGCTGAGAAACTTTATCCCTCGCTCATCAGCATGTTTTTTCAAGCCATGCCACTGCTCTTCGGTGAATTCCATGCGTTTCCAGTAGTCATATCGTGTAGCATCCTGCGGACTGAACTTCACCCGCCAGGACTCTCCGGAGGTAGACTCGGCAGAAGCAATGTGGGTTTGAAATTTAATGGCATCCGCTCCCGCATTGGCCACTGCATCGATATAGGCGTGAGCCATCCCCAGACTCCCATCATGCGCCTGAGCTATCTCTGCAATAATCATACAGGAATTGTTACGAGCTATTCCGTTCAGGTGAAAAGCAGTCTCGTATTCCATAAGGACTCCTTACATCAACTAAACTCGCATCAACATTGCTTGCACTTTGCGCGCAAGGTGGGCGGTCAACCACCAGCGTTGAGCAAATCGCCACGGAAAAGTACTGAGCCACGCCACAGGTCCAAAGAGTTGAAAAATTATCTCCTTGCCTAACTGCCAACGGTAACGCTGGCTAAAAGCGGAGAGATGAGCTACCAGAGCCTTGACCCGCTCTGACAGAGGGACATCTTGAATTCTGGCCAGGTAATAACAACCCATCAGCAAAACTGTCCAGCATTTCCGTCTGCGTAATCCACCCTCATGGAGCAGATTCCATACTGATATAGGAACCTCCTGATACATGGGATTGGTACTGGGAACCGATTTGCGTTCTCGACAAATGATGATGGGTACTTGGACATATTCTACAGGTCCCAACAGACTCATTTGCAAACATAAAAGATAATCCTGCCCATAACAACTCCCGAGCACGGTCTTTCGGAGAGCATCCAGACGATACACCCCGTATAACATTCCATTATGCTCGATTTGCTCTGTAAAGGCTCGCACTCTTTCTGCCGCACTGGCTGCTGTAAGCCGGAACTCATTTCTGAACTCTACCAGATCCTCTCGACCTTCCAGTTTCACCAGCACTATCCCATGGGCCATTACTGCCCGCTCATGGTCTAAGAGAGCTTTTACACATCCCTCTATCGCGGTTGGAGGTCTGAGGTCATCAACTGCTGCCCAGAGAAAATATTTTCCTGAGGCCAGGGCTATCACCTGCCGATAATTTCCATAGACTCCAATATTGACTGGATTGCGATGATACTTGATCCGTGGCTCTCGTGCTGCATAGTCGAGGCAAATCTCTCTGGTCCCATCTGTTGACCCATTATCCGAAATAATGAGTTCAAGATTTGGGTATGTTTGAGCTAACAGAGCATCCAAGGCCTGTCGTATGAAGCGTTCACTATTGTATACGGGTATGCCTACACTCACCAAAGGGTTGTTTTCGGTCATGAACAGGGTCCTTTTTTAATCCACTGCTGCATATAGACTAAATCTTCACTAGAACACCGGTCAAGTATTACCCCTTCCCACCTGACTTCAGGGGCGGACACCTGCCCCTTCTCCCCTGGGGGGAGAAGGCTGGGATGAGGGGGAGGGAGTCTGCCCATGTCGGCTCCCCAAGCGATTACTTGACCGACGTTCTAGTACTTCGTTTCCCCGGAAACAGTACCGTTCTGACTCGGGATCTCATCTCGTGAGCTTAATACACGCGCTGGGACTCCAGCGGCAATGGCATTGTCCGGTATGTCTCGGGTGACCACAGAGCCTGCTCCAATAACAGCTCCTTTGCCAATACGAACCCCATCGAGGACAATAACCCCAACCCCTAACCAGGCTTCATCTCCAATCACAATCCCTCCCTTTGACCGCAAGGGTTGTTTTCGAATGGGCTTATCGGGTGCTATACTATGATCGTAGGGATAAAAAGCACAATAAGGAGCGATAGATACCCCCGTACCAATGCGAATCGATCCCTTGTAGGCGGAGAATTGACAACGGGGTTGAATATTTGTTTCCGCACCTATGCTCAGACTCCCTCCAGCACCGGTTTCAATAATTACCTCACGATGCAGACGCACCCGTGAGCCTATGTCTACGGGACCAGTATCTTCGTGTACCTGATAAATCAAAACGTGATCACCAATAAAAACATGGTGGCCAAGGTGGAGCTTTTTATGATAGATGGTAGCGCTAGGAGCGATATAGCCTCGCCGATTCATTCGCGCTAAACCTACCCGGCCTCTATAAGGAGGGAAAGCCCATCCGGCAAAACGCATGGCCATCTGTCCCCCTACTGGAAGATCAGCTAAAGACATCCACATACGGGCCCACAAGAATCGCCCCTTCCTTGCACATCTGGTCAGTATGGTACTTATTCGGCTCTTCATTGGCTTTAGAGCTTATCCTGATCTCAGGAAACAAATAAACATTTTCACCGATATACAAAGCGCTCTCTTTTTTCAGAGGGTACGTACAAAGGCCCAAAGAGCCAACCCCAAGGTAATACCAAAAGCAATGATCTGTATCAAAGATGAACGAGAAGATTGCGCCGGTATCGACTCAGAGTCAGAATCCACAGCTACCTGAGTGGAGGGAGGTCCTGCAGGTGATGATACCCTGTCCCCTCTCTGAGGTGCTCTCCACTTGACCACCATGCCAATGGCCATATCCGGAGTGTGAGACATACTAACACTGCAGGGTAATGGGTGTATCGCTCCCTGGGCATGGTAGGCTAAGAAGGGGGCTCCTCTCTCGTCCAGAACCACCTCCAGATTCCGCATGTCTTCATGGAGGTAAGCGGGATCGCACTTCTTGAGAGCCTCTTTTACACACCAGCGGGCAGCAAAATGCATACGGGGATGTTCTTGCATCAGGCAATAGGCAATTTCGGTCGGCGCAAATGTAAGACTGTAAAAGGGATCTTCCCAATAATCCTGTACTTCGGGGAGATGATCAACTCTCTCTAGATCGATACCACACGCTATCAGAGCAGAAGACTCCATCAGATCCGGAGACGAAAAGGAAGAGACGGTTCCCTTCTGATGATCCTTCAGGGGTGCCAGAGGAGGAGAGCCAAGGGTTGTTCCGGATACTGCGTTTTGTAACTCTCCATAGGTTCGAGCTGTAAACACAGCCGGGCATTTAAGCCCTAACCGCTGCTGGAGAGCCACATACAACTGAGTTCGGGCCAGGGATCCTTGAAAACGAGGTCCGGTAAAGGGAAGATCAGGGCTGACCTGATCAGGATTAATGCCCATAAATTCGGCAACGGTCTGCAAAAGAGCGTTCTGTTTCTCCATCGTCTACCATCCTTGTAAACAGAGACTGCAAATATAGCCGGTACGACCATCTGACTGGACGGTCTGGACTAAATAATGCCCTCGCTCTCGAATCTTACTCAACGGCGTGAGACAATGGGCACAGCTAACTTCTCGCAGTGGCTCGTTTTGTTCTGGTCCTGGCAAGGCCTTTTCGTAGGTTTGTAACCGTTTCCCCAGGGCATTCAAGAATTGAGCAGCCTGACGTCCTTCAGAGACTTGATGATCAAAGGCTAAAATCAGATTGAACATTCCCTCGCGACTCCCAGGAGGAAAAAATTCCCCTCCTACCCCCAAAATGGCTGATTGCCCCTGCGTAATGAGGGGTTGAAAGGCAAATACTCCTTCCCCAGACAGATCGGTGATCGTAAAAGTGCCTCCCACGAGCGATTCGACCGAAAGGGCATTATCCAAATAGCTGACCAGTAAGTCTCGCATTTCGCTGGCAATCTGGTGGATACTCTTGGTATCCGCCTGCCGAATAACGGGAACTTTTAAACCATATCCAGCATCAAGAGCAAAACCGATATTGATCTCTTCATAGATATGGATCTTCCCGTTGGCATAAAATGCATTAAAGTAGGGATACTTCCGTAAAAGTCTGGCTACTTCGAATACGATAATAGCAGAAGCACTGGTAACAGGAAGTGTATACTGCTCCACGGCCGCTCGCAATCCCCGAGTAGAAACAGCTACCATTATCATACTGGCCAGGGTATTATAGTGACCTGTACTCAGATACTTTATCTCCGTGCGTTTGCTGCTGGAAAGCGCTTCAGTATGCAGTGGAACTCCATTGGCCGGTTTGGGCTCTCGAATCTCTCTCCCCTCACTCATCTGCTGAACAGGCGGATGGTTTGTGCTAACTGGGGAGCTCTCTCCATCCAGGATCTTGCGAATATCCTGTGTCCGGATCAAACCATGACCAGGAAATCGGTGCGGATTTAGACCACGTTGTTTGAGGAGTTCCAGCGCCTGCTTGCTAAAGCGAGTATCTAACCGGGGAGAAACCTCCTCCTTTCCCTTTTCTTCCCTCTCCGTAGGTTCTGGACGCTGATCCATCAGCAATGGGCTGTTCTCTTCTGTCGAAGAAAGAAGGGAAGTTTTCCGGATCGAACAGAGCACCCCCCCTACCGGGATCTCCTGGCCTTCTTCCCAGGTATATTCTACGACTCCGGCTTCTGGGGCAGGGATTTCGAGGATGGCCTTGCTACTTTCTACCTGAGCTAGGATTTCATTCTTTTCTACCTGAGCGCCATTGGAGACAAGCCAGGCCACCAGGATTACAGACTCGTCATTCACATTCTCGCGGGGAATAAGAACTGGAATAGATTTATTCATGGTGCATCAACTCCAAAGCAGCTTCTATGACTTGTTTTTCTCCTGGAAGCAGAGCTTTTTCCAGAGGTCCACAGGCTGGAATTGGGTGGCGCGGAGGAGCCACTCGACGGACCTGCTGGAGAATTCCTGGTGCACTCTCCGCAATCTGGGCAACCACCTCAGAACCAAATGCCGCAAAGCTGAGACCCTCCTCTACCACCAGGAGTTTTCCACTCTTTTTGAGAGACTCGACTAGAGGCCATGGATCCACCGGATACAGTTGAATAGGACAGATGACCTCACAGATAATCTCATAGTCGTCAAATAATTCTTCCACCGCCCTCTCAACCTCAGGGAGCATCCCACCGTAACAGAGAACCGTCAGATCTGGAGTACCCTCTGGACGCAGGCGTGTTGTCGGAAAGCGTTCATCGGTATGCTCAAGAATAAATCCTTCCGATACCCTGTCCGTCACCCGGACTCCATAGAGCAGCTTGTTCTCAATAACCAGGGTAGGCCGATCGATAGAAGCAAAAAGCTCGTCATAAACTCTGGCTGGATCATAGTGAGAATGTAAGGCCAGCACCCGAGTACCCGGCATGCCCAGAAAATGTTTCTCTAGACTTTGACTATGCGTGGGACCGTACCCTCGCTTTCCTCCCATCGGCGTCCGGACAATTAAGGGCACCCGCACCTGGTCATTATACATATAGCGGAATTTAGAGGCATGATTGAGTAATTGATCGAAAGCCAATCCCAGAAAATCTCCAAACATAATTTCGCAGACAGGTAAGAACCCCTGCAGGGCCAGTCCATTCCCAATCCCAACCAGCGCCGCTTCGCTGATTGGAGTATTGCGCACCCGACCCGGGAACTCCTGACTCAGATTTTTGGTCACTTTAAAAGCCCCCCCGTATGGCCCCTCGATATCTTCTCCGAGAAGGAGAATTCTTTCATCTCGTTGCATATTGTCTCGGAAAGCCTTATGAATGAGGTGCACCATGCGATCCACTGTTTTGATCTGAGTAGGTTTCCATACCGGTCGAGTATAATCCGGAACTTCCTCATCAACACGAATGGCTTCAGTATAAGGAGCTGCTTCGGCAAGGGCCACGGCCTTATCGATACGCTGTTTTGTACTCGCCATAAGGTGGGCCATCTCCTCTGGAGCTCTTTTCTGGATGAACAACGTAAGGGGATCTTTCGCCCGGTAAGTTTGGACCTCTTCCGGATCTCGGTCATCGTCTCCTTTGGAGTGGGCCATGAGTCGATAGGTATCTATTTGTAGAAAGAGAGGTTTTCTCTCTTGACGTACATAAGCTACACAGGCCGCAGCAGTGCTCAGGAGTGCTTCCGGTTGCCAGGTCTGGCTGTGCGCCGTCTTGATCGCAAATGCGGCTGCTCGGGCTTGAATATCCCCGGCAAGGGTCTGATGCTGAGGAGTACTCTGGGCATAGAGATTGTTCTCCAGTACGATCAGTAAAGGAAGTTCCCACTTCGAGGCTATGTTCAGTGATTCGTACAGTACACCTTCACCAAGAGTACCATCACCGATGAAGACCACAGTAATATTGGGAAGTTTCTTGAGTTTCTGGGCCAGTGCCAATCCCGCTGCTACGGGGACAATCCCTCCTTGGATCCCGTTGCTAAAAAATCCCTGAGCACAGATATGCTGGCTTCCTCCTCTCCCCCCACACATCCCACTCTGTTTTCCCATAATCTCTGCGATCAATCCCTCCACATCGCCGGTCCAGGCCAGATAATGGCCGTGACAGCGATGATTGCTGAAGAGCAGGTCTCCCTCTTGTAAGGCTTCTGCTACTGCTATCCCGGACCATTCTTGACCAATACAGGTGTGGATCGTACCAAAGAGTTTTCCCTGAGCAAATAATTCGAGTAAGCGTTGCTCGACCTGACGGATAAGCAACGCTTTAGCATACAGATCGGTCACCGCAACTTCGGTCTTTCGTTCAGACATGCAAAAACAGCTCCTTCTCCACAACTTTTCCTCCGACCACAGGACTTTGTCTTCTCTCCCCTGGCAAGCTTTCCTCGCTCAGTGAGTTCACCCGCTCTCATCCGGTCTTTTGCAGCACCTGACGATACAGGGCTATATAGCGCTGTACCTCTAATTCTACCGCATACTCTTTACAGGCTATTCTCCGACACCGTTCGTGCATTGCTTCTCTGAGGGATGGATCTTCCAACAGGTATAAGATCCCATCACGCAAATCTTGCACATCTTCCGGTTTGGCCAGATAACCGGTCATATTTGGACGAACCAGGTCAGGAACTCCCCCCACATCAAAAGAGACCATCGGCGTACCACAGGCCATACTTTCTAATAGGACATTGGGAAGCCCTTCCCCTCGGGTAGGAAGGACACACACATCAGCCGCAGAATAGACTACCGATTTCAGACGATGCCCACTCACAAAACCAAGGGGGAGCACATGGAAGTCTGGAATGGCTCTAGCGAGGACTTCTCCCCCTTCGCCAAGCAGGAGGAGTACGAGTTCTGACTTGAGAGATTGAGGAAGGCTTTGCAAGGCCTGGATAAGCAAGTCCCCACCTTTATGCCGTCGATTCAAGTGCCCTGCGGCAAAGAGTAAGACTTTCTTGTGGGGGGCTATGCCGAGTACGGTCCGACACAGTTGAGGATCGAGTGGCTGATAGGCTTCTGTATCCACTCCATTCGGAATATGATAAATCGGAAAACGACCGAGCATGCTTTGCTTCACCTGTTCGGTCATCCGGGTACTCAGGGTGACTACAGTAAGACGAGAACGGCTATAGACCCAGTTTTTGAGTTTCCACTCCCACCGGGTACCGTCTCTCTTCGAGGGAAGGGCTGGAGGGGCATCGGGATAAGGGCACTTTCCACAGCCATTCTTCCACCGTTCACAATCGTAGCTGACCGCACAGTGGCCAGTAAAAGGCCACATATCTCGCACAGTGAATACAGCCGGTTTGTGAGCGGTCAGTGAAGGAAGGGCCAGATAACTAAAAAACTGGCCATGAATACCATGAAAGTTTATAATATCAGCCTCCTGAAAGGCTTCGGTGTGCTTGACCAGAAAGGAGCCGACACAATGAACATCGTTTAATCCCATTCGCAAGGTCACTCGACCCAGCAGGCTTTCCACTCGAGGAAGTCGAGGGATTTCCGCTGAAGAGGGGAGGGTCTTCTTCTGACATAAAATCCTGGAGTCGATACCAGCCGCTCTCAGACCAAGGTGTAGACGATAAGTTGACACCGCCCCTCCCACTCCTTGAGGGGAATCTTTCCCATGTACTTGCAAGACTTTCATTGATCGATCCTTATTCTCACTTGCCCATTCTGGAGCATTGCTGCACATCTTTGTCAGACTGGTTAAGGCTTTTGCATCGGTCTGATATGGATATCGGTTACCTCAGCACTACGGGATAAGCTAAGGGCCTTTAATACCATACAGGACACATCCTCTGGTTGTATCAGCCGATCGGGGCGATATGTTTTCCCTTCCCTCTCATGAATGCGCTGCTGCATAGGACTGGCAGTACGTCCGAGAAAAACACTTAAGACCCGGATCCCATCAGCATTGACTTCCTCTCGGAGACTATCCGCGATAGCTCTGAGGGCATGCTTGGTAGCGGCATATTGTCCCACGCTTCCCCGAGCGTTGACTCCTACGCTGGAATTGAGGAAAACTATCTGGCCCTGTCGAACCCTGAGCATGGGAAGTACCCCTTGAGTCAGGACATACGGAGCCCGCACATTAATCCGGTACTGCCAGTCAAAATCCTCAACGGAGGCGGTATCGAGCTTTCCCAGCGAAATAACCCCGGCACTATGGATAAGGAGATCGAGGTGAGGGCAGTCTTGTTGGAGCCGTGTGATCAACTCTCTTATGTCCTCGTCTCGACCCAGGTCAGCTCGATACGTAAGGACACGAGGGGCTGTGCGATGAGCCTCCTCCGCCACCTCTTTGAGTGTCTTCTCCTGGCGTCCTACCAAACAGAGGGTAGCCCCCTGTGCGGCAAGTTCCAGAGCAATCGCCTTGCCAATTCCACTACTGGCCCCTGTGATCACAGCAATCTGTCCGGTAAAATTTCCCATAACTATGCATCTACTCCTGTGTTATACCAAAACCTATACAGTCATGACTAGCTTGCTGAAGCCTCTTGCAGCAAATGATGTTTCACCAGTATATCCGCTGTCGTATGCACCACCTCAAAGGCCAAACCCGCTCTTTCGGCAATATCCAGCAGCGTATGCTGTCCATCAGAGAGATTCAACACCCAGAGCATAGCCAGTTCAGCCCCTTTGTGGTCTTTCTGTCCACCGATAGCCCGATATAATCCTCTTTTCCCCAACTGAGGCTCACCCTTTGGATTCAGATTCAGGTATCTTTTATTGTGCTCGAGTACCTGCAATACCGAAAGATAAGTGGCCAGAGACTCGGCAAGGTATTCTGGTCGCACAAAATCTAAATTATCTGCGGAAGTGTGATACTCCGGAAAACAGCCATGCCTTGCCCGCATCAAGCATCCTACCGGCAGATTAAAGCCGGGGGAACAGTACTGTCGTTCATCATACCCATAAGGGAAGAAATCGATAATTTCGTGCTTTTTTCCACTGTTTTTCAGGACATGGGCTACCGCCTGATCTATCTCTGCATTTCCCTGTCGGCTTTTTTTATAGGTAAAATGACTGGAGTCTCCCACACAGACCACTACTAAACCATGTTTGATCTTTGAGACCTGTGTTTCGTTGAAAGCCAGCCAGGTTATCGAGCCGATGGTGCCCGGGATAAAGAGAAAACGATATGAATATCTCCGTGCCAGGGGCCTCAGGTGCTGAGCGAGAAAAGTCACCAGCGCTACCCCAGACAGGTTATCGTTGCATAATGACGGATGGCAGGCATGACATGAGAGCAATACCTCATCGGTAGTCTCTCCTTCCAGATAATACTCCCCGTAGGTGAGATGCCCTTCGGTGAGAGAGGAATCGATACAGACCTCATATTCTCCATCCGAGAGCGCCAGGAGCTGGTTATGGCTCAAACAAAATCCCCAGTTTTCTTGATAATAAGAAGTCCGATAGGGAATCCAATCTGGATAGTCGGGCAGGGTGAAAAGATGTTTTCGCAGGGCATCCAGAGACATTCTGGCCTTGACCGGCACACTATAACTCACCACATGGAGGTTAGATTGCTGAAAGTCTACGACTCTCTCCCCTTGCGCATTTTTTATATAGGCATCTCTGATATTCCACTCTTTGGGTACCGTCCAGTCAAACACCGCTGTTCCGGTAGGCACTTCATGAACGGTTAAGGGAATAAGTCTTTCGATATGTTGCAAGGTTTCCCGAAAACCATTGCCCGTAATACTGCGACAGATCGGGTAGACGTCGGAGATAAATTGATACATCTCCTGCCCGAGGCCTTGCAGGTTGAGAGTGGTTTGCAGATCTGCGATATTCATCATGTTCCCTCAGGCTTCCCAGGAGTAAAGTCTGGAAAGCTCTTATCTCTCTCCGAGATACTCCGCACTTCGATCGGCCATTCAATCCCAAAGAGGGGATCATTCCAGCGTACCCCTCGCGCATAGGCCGGAGCATAGAATGCAGACATCTGATAAAAGACTTCGGTATGGGGGGCTAAGGTCTGAAATCCATGGGCAAATCCTTCAGGAATATAGAGCATGCGTCGATTCTCTGCACTGAGTTCCACGGCTATCCACTGCGTGAAGGTCGGGGATGCTGGCCGCAGATCGATAATCACATCATACGTCATCCCCATTGTACAGCGAACGAGTTTGATTTCCCCATGCGGAGCTGCTTGATAGTGCATCCCGCGCAGCGTCCCCTTTTCCCGGTTATACGAGATGTTACACTGTACCCAGGTGACCTGGAGCCCGTGTGCTTCGAACTCACGCTGACACCATGTACGGGCAAAAAACCCCCGCTCGTCTTCTCGCCGTTCTGGCTCAATAATAAAAGCCCCTTTGAGTCGTGTCTCTGTAAAGATCATGAACTGAACTGAGCCTATCTGAAGATCACTCTAAATTCCTGTCGTATGCGTTGAGGAAACCAGGAGCCAAGCCGAAGCACCATTTTATCTCTGTGTCCATCCACAGACGCTATCCACCTCTTCCCCTCGATTGGATGAGGATCGGCATGATGCATACCTATCGCATTCCAGCCGCTTCCACTCGCCTGGAGAATCGGAACCTCGCTCACCGGTCGTTCTACATATGCAGTCGGAGTAAGCTGCACGATTTCAAAAGCCCATAACTGATTCCCATAAGCAGGATCACTATCCTGGGCAAATCTGATGATGCGATTTTCTTCCAGCACCAGGACTCTACCTCCTGGCCGGGCAATATTCCCATCTCCACTGATAATAGGGCTCCTGGGGTGTTCAATCCATGGCCCGGTCAGCCTCTCCGCATAATACAGACGCAGGGTATCGTTTTTAGGAGAATTGGCTCCCACAAACATCCACCATCGTCCAGCATAGTAGAAAGGGCTGGGATCGACATAGGGTCCTTCGATTAAAGTGGTTACGAATACCCATTGTTTGGGGAAATGTTCTGCTTTGTACAGACGGACAGCGTTGGCCTGCCGGCTCTCTGGAATCATATAGTAGGTATTATCAAATTGAAAAACATAGGGATAAGAAAGATGAAAGGCTTCATCCAGAACAATTCCTCCATAGACCCAATGGGCTAAATCTTTACTGGTGGCAAATCCTATATCCCCCTGCTGGGTCCGGGCATTTAAAACTTCAAAAAACAGATACCAGGTCGAACCCTCCTGTATCAGAAAAGGATCGGCGACAAATTCTGCTGGAACGTCGGTAACCTGTTTCGCGGTAAAAACAGGATTGGAAAGGGTAGGCGGGGAGCTCAAAGTCAAAGGAGACTCACCACTGTAGATCCCTATCGACCATTCCCATTGATGTACTCTATATGAGAGGGGCTCAAATTTCCCAGCATAGACCCCCATTGCTATAGTGCTTACCAGGCATACAAACCCCAGAATGACCAGTTTCTTTTTCATAGATCTCCCTCTTTCCCCGCGTCGAAGGTATATTGGCTACCGTTGGGATGCTTTATGACCAGTTTCTTTTTCATAGATTTCCCCCTTTCCCCGCTCCCCATTTTTTGTCCTGGCCAGAAGTCAGGAATACACCCTGACCTCTGGAATCAATACCACAAACTGACCACCCCACTCGCGAATATACGCCATCTGCTCCATAATTTCCTCTCGTAAATTCCAGGGGAGGATCAAGAGGTAATCCGGTTTGTCTTCTTTAATCTTGTCCGGATGCAAAATAGGGATATGGGTTCCGGGAAGAAAATGCCCCTGCTTGTATGGATTCCGGTCTACCGTATATCCGAGGAAATCCGATCGAATACCACAATAGTTTAACAAAGTGTTTCCTTTTGCCGGAGCGCCATAACCGACAATCGATTTTCCGGCATTTTTAGCCGTGATCAGGAAATGCAGAATGCGGCGTTTGGTTTGCTTCACCTGTTCACCAAAGGAGAGATAGAGCTCCAACCGGGTCAAACCAGCAGCCTCTTCGCGGGCTATCAAATCCGTTACCCGTTGTCTCATCGGTTGCGAAGGATCATCTGTATGCCGAGCATAAATACGCAGGGAGCCTCCATGGACGGGTAATTCTTCGACATCAAAAAGGGTCAAGCCGTGGGCAGCAAACACTTTTTGGACGGTAAGAAACGAAAAATAGGAAAAATGTTCATGGTAGATGGTGTCAAATTGATTTTCAGCCATCAGTCGCATCAGATGAGGGAATTCTATGGTAATGATCCCCTGAGGTTTGAGTAAGAGTTTCAGTCCCTTTACAAAATCATTTAACCCGGGTACATGGGCCAGGACATTATTTCCGATCAGCAAATCCGCCTGGATTCCTTCGGCGAGCAGATGGCGTGCCATCTCTTCACCAAAAAATTGGACCAGAGTAGGGATGCCCTTCTCCAGGGCAACAGCGGCGACATTTTCTGCCGGCTCTATACCCAGGACCGGGATACCCTTCTCCTTAAAATACTGCAGCAGATAGCCGTCGTTACTCGCTATCTCTATGACTTGACTCCGGGTGTCCAGGCCAAAGTGTTTCACGACCTTCTCGGTATACGCTTTGCTATGTTGAAGCCAGGTATCCGAATAGGAGGAAAAGTAGGCATAATCACTAAAAATATGTTCTGGGCTTTCAAATTCCTCCAATTGCACCAGAAAACACTGGTCACATACATAGACATGCAGTGGATAGAACGGCTCCATCTGCTGGAGTTGCTTCCGGGTGAGATAACGATTCGCCAGTGGCGACATCCCCAAATCGACGAAAGTATGGCGCAATGGTGTTTCACAAAATCGACAGCAACTTGTGGTCATGATCCCTCCTGTGCCAGGTAGAAGCTTCCTGGCGACTCAATCCCCCTTTCTCAGGAACTCTCGATACCAGGTAATGGTTTCCGTCAAACCCTTTTCCAGACTATACAGCGGCTTCCACTCCAGGAGACGTCTTGCCTTGCGGGCATCGAGGTATTGATCTCTAATCTCAGCCTTGGCTTGATTTAAAATGAGCGGTTTCAGATCCTGACGTCCCATGAGCTCTTGAATTTTGTGCGTGATTTCGAGGACGGTGACCGGACATTCGGTGCTAAAGTTAAAGGCTTCCCCTCGAATACCGGATTTAGGGGTATTTTCTGCCAGCAACAGATAAGCTTCCACAATATCTAACACAAACACGTAGTCACGGGTGAATTGGCCGTCACTGCGCAGGACGGGACGTTCGTTGTTCAGGAGACTACGAATAGTCCCTGGAACGATGCGGCTCCAGTTGAGGTCCCCTCCTCCATAAATATTCCCACATCGTGCTACCGTGACCGGGAGTTCATAGGTGTGCGCATAAGCCGTGGCCAGTAAATCAGCACAACTCTTACTCACGTCGTAGGGATGACGGCCATTGGGGAACATCTCTTCGGTGTAAGGTAACGTTTTTACTGTCCCATAAGCTTTATCACTACTGGCTATCACCACTCGCTTGACCAGATGGCTATGGACCCGGCAGGCTTCCAGGAGGTTATAGGTTCCGCGAATATTGGCCTCAAAGGTAGCTAAGGGATTACGGAAAGCTGTCCCTACAATGGTCTGGGCCCCCAAATGAAAGACGGTATCGATCTCATGTTCGTTCACTGCGCGTTCTAATGTGGCATACTCTTCCAGCGCTCCTTGAACCACACTGGTTCGCCGAATAGCTTCACTACGGATCAGTTCGCTCTGTGGATCCCAATCTCGTACCAGCACCACCACATAAGCCCCTTCCTGGAGGAGGCGCTTGACGAGCCAGGAACCAACAATCCCGGTTGCTCCAGTGACAAAAACTCGATGCTGTTTCCAGGTCATACTCATTTCCAGATCTTCCATGGCGCTTTACCAGAGCTCCAGAGTTCTTCCAAAAAATTCTTCTCTTTGAGCGTATCCATACAGGACCAAAAACCGTAGTGTCGATACCCCATAAGTTGACCGTCACGGGCCAGTCTTTCTACTGGACCACGTTCCCAGATTGTCTCATCCCCTTCGATATAGTCGATGACTTTCCGGTTTAGGACATAGTACCCTCCATTGATCCACCCTTCACTGTTTTCCGGTTTCTCATAAAACTCCGTCACCTGATCACCCGCAAAGGCAATGCGGCCAAAACGAGCGGGGGTACGCACTGTAGTAACGGTAGCGAGTTTTCCATGAGCGAGATGAAAAGAGAGGAGCGCTTTGATATCGATATCGGCGACTCCATCCCCATAGGTAAACATAAAGGTCTCCTCTTCCCCTAACCAATCACGCAGGCGTTTCAGCCGGCCACCGGTCTGGGTATAGAGGCCTGTATCGACCAGATGGATCTTCCATTTGGGTTGGTTTCCATCATGGATAGTAGTTCTGCCGGTCGATAAATCGATGGAGATATCGTTGTTGATCGCATAAAAATTGAGAAAATACTCTTTGATGATATCCCCCTTATAGCCAAGCGCAATGATAAATTCCTCCACACCATGTGCGGCGTAAATATGCATAATGTGCCAGAGAATCGGTTTCCCACCAATCTCTACCATTGGTTTCGGACGTAAAACCGTCTCCTCAGAGAGACGAGTCCCAAATCCACCGGCCAGGATGATGACTTTCATGATCTTGTTTCTCCCTTCAGCACAGGAAGAGCGGAGAGCTCCTGTGTACTGTATTCGGTATGCCATTTCATCAGGGGTCTTACCACGCCCTTCATCCGACCAGCCCAATCTCCCCGTGCAGAATCTCCTTCGAGCGTATCGATGACCTGAAAGGCAACCGCTTGTCGCTCGGTAAATTGATGAATATCCGGGTTGAGGGTAGTTAGGGCAGCATCCACGAACAGCATCCCTTCCGACAGCAGATTTCCTGGAATCCAGACTGTACTCACATATCGTCCAGGAGGCCGTGGGCGACGCCGCCAGGTCGGATCAGTATCATTTGCTGAAAAGACGTGTACTCCTTCTTCGTTGATAAAATGAAAGTGGGGCATCAAAACATATCCCCCTTTGATCACCTCGTATTCTATCTCCAGCCCCACTGATCTTCGGATATCGATGGTATCTACCAGCGAACCGTCTTCTGCCCGTACCCGTACGGCACAGAGCTGGACGATACCCTTGCCCGGTCTGTGAGCGGCATGAGGCCATTCGCGTAGAGCTGTCGTCCCTAATCCCGAACTCAGATACGCTTTTACGACCTGATGAGCTGGACCATCTTCCTGGATTTTGCCACTCTCCAGTAAAATGGCGCGTTCACACAGCCGAGTAATAGCAGGCATTTGATGAGAGACAAAAATAACGGTACGTCCCTGCTGGCCAACATCCTGCATTTTGTTTAAACATTTGCGCTGAAAACGGGCATCTCCCACGGCCAGCACTTCGTCTACCAGGAGGATTTCTGGCTCGAGATGGGCGGCTACGGCAAAGGCGAGTCGGAGATACATCCCGGTGGAATAATGCTTTACCGGTGTATCAATAAACTTCTCCACTTCGGCAAAGGCTACGATTTCGTCAAACTTGCGGGTAATTTCACTCCTTTTCATACCAAGGATGGCTCCGTTTAAATAGATATTCTCTCGTCCAGTCAATTCCCCATGGAACCCGGTCCCTACTTCTAAAAGAGAACCTACCCGTCCATGAATTTTCGCATACCCTCTGGTCGGTTCGGTGATACGAGCCAAAATCTTTAAGAGGGTACTCTTGCCTGCTCCATTGCGTCCAATGAGCCCTACCACCTCTCCCTGGGTGATTTCAAAGGAGACCTCCCGCAAGGCCCAAATAACCTCATCCAGTTCAGCCGCCCCGGTCGCCTGACCGCGCAGGAGCTTTCGCGCTCGACGAAAGGGAGCAGCAAACACATCGGCTACCGTATCCCGTAAGGTTCTATACGTCTCTTGTTTTGCCCCAATATGATACTTCTTACTAAGCTTATCTACCTGAATAGCGATCTGCTTCATGCTCTCTACTCACACAACATCGGCAAAGGTTTTTTCCATACGGCGAAAATAGAATGCCCCACTCACGAGTAAAGTGCAGGCAACGAGAGAGGAAACGACGATAATGAGGCCAGGAGCTGTATCTGTCCCCAAAAGTGCCCACCGAAAACCTTCCACTACGCCCACCATCGGGTTAATCCCATAGAGAGTACGCCACGGTTCCGCAAGCAAACTGCTTGGATAGGCTATGGGAGTAGCAAAAAGCCAAAACTGGGTCAAAAACGGGACCGTATACCGTACATCGCGAAACTGAACATTCATGGCAGAGAGCCAGAGTCCCACGCCAAGGGCTGTAGTCAGCGCCAGCAGGAGGAAAAAGGGAAGCCATATGACATTCTTCGTAGGCACAATCCCATAAAACAACATCATTCCCAGCAAGACCATAAAGGCCAGCATAAAGTCCACTACACCGGAAAGCACTGCTGCGATGGGAATAGTCAAGCGGGGAAAATAGACCTTTTTGATTAGATTGGCCCCTCCTACCAGGCTGTTCGAGGATTGATTCAAGGCATTGGCAAAGAAGGTCCATGGCACCAGAGCCGCGTAGCTGAAGATGGGATAAGGGATGCCATCGGAGGGAATCCTGGCCAGGCGGCCAAAAAACAGACTAAAGACCACCATCGTAAAAAAGGGCTGAATGATAGCCCACGCTGCCCCCAGCAGGGTCTGCTTATACCGCACCTTAATATCCCGCCAGGTCAAAAAATAGAGAAGCTCACGATACTCCCAGAGTTCGTACAGCTTCAGGGAGACCCATCCGTGTGAAGGTTGAATAATAGTAACTGGCGTCTCGGAGGTCGAATTCATGTTGTGCTATTGCTCCACTCTTTGATCGAGGCTATGACATAGTCTACTTGACTCGGACTCATCTGAGGATAGAGGGGCAAGGTGACAATTCGTGATGCTAACTCCTCAGTCAGCGGTAGGGTGCAGGATTGGGCACAGGAACGATAATAAGAGAAGGTATGAATTGGAGGGTAATGAATACTGGTTTGTATGCCTTTTTGCTTCATAAACTGCATAAAGTGGTGTCGGTCAGCTCCAGGACTGAGCAGGATAGGGAAGAGATGACCGGAAGAGACCGCGTCATGATGCACAAAGGGGAAGGAGAGCTGCTCAATGGTCTGACATTTTTCCCGGTAGAGATTGACTATTTCCATCCGCCTTTGATTGTTGGTATCCAGTTTTTGCAATTGGACACAGCCAAGAGCGGATCGCAGCTCATCGATACGATAATTGTACCCGGAAGCCAGCACATCATAACTGAAGCTATGGCCTCTTTCTCGGTCCCAGGTTAGACTGGTCATGCCGTGAGACCGAAGCAATTGTATCTTCTCGGCCAGGGTCTCGTTATTTGTGGTCAGCATGCCCCCTTCGCCGGTAGACATATTTTTGTTAGAGAAGAAACTAAAACAGCCAATATCCCCTATGCTTCCACATTTTTTTAAGACCTTTTCCCCGTATCCTTTCTGCTGATTCAGCGTCTTATCCGTTAACCAGCAAGCCGCTCCAGGGGCATGCGCCGCATCCTCCACTACATAGAGGTTGTGTTGTCGAGCAATCTGGAGAATGCTTTCCATAGCACAGGGATACCCACCGTAATGCATGACACATATCCCTTTGGTCGTCTCATCGATTTTGGCTTCGATATCTTTGGGAGATATGTTCCAGTTGTGCAGATCGGTAACATCGACAAAGCGTGGAGAGGCACCAGTATAGCGGATAGCATTTGCCGTAGCGACAAAGGTCAATGATGGGCAGAGCACAGTATCTCCCGGTCCTGCTCCCAGAGCCAGGTGCGCTAAATGTAAAGCGACAGTACAATTGGTGACCGCAAAAGCATATTTGACACCAATATACTCCGCAAAACGCGCTTCAAACTCTGCGGTCACCGGTCCCATCGAGAGCCAGCGCGACCGGAGTACCCTGGTCACCGCTTCTATTTCCGCTTCATCGAAATCGATATCGGCCAGTGGAATTTTCCAATTACCCAAGATGCAGTTCTCCTTTGATGGATTCAAATTCCTCCAGCGCCTTCTCATAATCGCTATGATTCCCAATATCCAACCAGTAGCCCTGAAAGGGGTAACTGAGTACTGGTTGATGATCGGCGAGGAGGCGTTTGACCAGTTGGGGGAAGTCAAGATATTTTTGGGGCTCGATATACGCCAGGACTTTGGCGTCAAAGACATAGATCCCCATACTGACATTGAAAGTATAGGTCGGTTTTTCAATATAATCAATTATAGCATTGTTCCCATCATTTTGAATGATTCCCAGCTCAATCTTAAAATTCTTCCGATAGGTTCCAATGGTAGCAATGGCTTTATGCTGTTTATGAAAAGCAATGATATCCCGATAATCGAGACTGGTAATCAGGTCACCATTCATAACCAGAAAAGTCTGTTCCAGATGAGGGATCTGGGCTAAGGGCCCTATAGTCCCTAAAGGCTCCTCCTCAAAAGCATACTCGATCGTGATACCGTATCGTTCCCCCTGCTGTACATAGGTGCGGATCATCTCCGCCATATGGCCAACTGCAAGCGTAATCCAAGTAAACCCAAAGTATTTTAGTTGCCGAAGAATGGTGTCGAGAATCGGCTTTTCACCTAAAGGCACCAAAGGCTTGGGGAAGACTCTCGTAAAAGGAAGAAGTCGAGTACCTTTCCCTCCAGCCAGAATCACTGCTTGCATGGAATACTCCTTTAATCAATTTTGGACTGCAAAATCGCTTTGCTCTTCATAGGCTAGTGCATATCCAAGAGAGCCCTTTGGTATTGCCTAAGCCAATGTGAGATTTCGGATTTACTAGCCACTGACCATTAACCACTAATCACTAACCGCTGATCACTGAGCACTAACCAAGGGAATATGAATATCCTGGGAGTCGAATGGATCACCCTCCGCTGCACTCTGGGAGCGCAGGCCTCTGGCCTGCAGCGGGTAAGATGTTCGCGCTCCCAGGGTATGTGCTTTCCCAAAGAAGTCTCCTGAAAATGCACTAGCGATTGAAAATAGCCGGTTTGTAGAGATGGAGGTGGTGACGAATATAGGCAATCGTATACTGTAAACCCTGTTCCAGAGTATATTCGGGTTGCCAGCCCAGGAGTTTTTGGGCTTTTGTACTATTACAGATCAAGGTCATGACTTCACTATTCTGGGGACGAAGACGCTCCTGGTCGGCAATAATCTTCTGGTGTCCTTTGCACTCTTTGATGATTATCTCCGCCAGCTCACCCATGCTGATGCCCCGTCCGGTACCGGCGTTAAAAACCTCTCCAATACTCTGAGCAGATTCTGCTGCTTTGATAAAAGCTGAAACCGTATCGGCCACAAAAGTAAAATCCCGCACCGGAGTCAATAAGCCCAGTCGGATGGTCTCCCTGGTTAAAGCCTGGCTGATGATGGTGGGAATAATAGCCCGGGCGGATTGACGCGGACCAAAAGTATTGAAAGGTCTAACCGTAGTCACCGGCAGATCAAAAGAGCAATAGAAGCTTTCTACCAGCTTATCCGCCGCAATTTTGCTCGCTGCATACGGGGATTGTCCCTGGAGGGGATGCTCCTCATCTATCGGAGTATAACGCGCCGAACCATACGTTTCGCTCGTAGAGGTGTGTACCAGTCTTTCCACTCCTTCGTCTCTACAGGCCTGGAGCACATTGAGTGTGCCCACCACGTTTGTATCGATAAATTGCCGTGGAGCCTGATAAGAATAAGGAATAGCGATCAACGCACCCAGATGAAAGACGACATGACAATCTCGAACAGCCTGGCGCACAAGGGCTGGGTCAGTCAGATCTCCCGGAAAGATCTCTAGCTGCTCCAGGAGTGGGGCAGGGAGGAGTTCCAGTAATCCCCAATCATTACGAGAATTATAGTGCACCAGAGCCCGTACCTGAGCTCCCAGATGCACTAGCCGCTCGGTAAGATGACTCCCGATAAAGCCCCCCGCTCCAGTAACCAGGACTCGTTTCCTTTTCCAGTGTATATTTTGCACAGTGTTCATCGTTATCCTACCCCTGCCAACCAGATTTTACTTAAACCATCTCCCCTTGAGAGCGGTGGCGCAGGCTACCGCCCTTCCCGGCCCTCATCCTCTGCATCTGCTCGCCCGGCGCGTGACCCTGATTTGTAGAAGCAAGAAGAGTGCCAAAAAAACCTCTCCATGCCAAAAGGGCTGAAAGGAGATGTGTTCCTTGCTCTGGAATCGGTTGGGGAGTAAAAGCAGACAGATCAGGAATGCAATTTTTGCATAGAAACAAAGCAGAAATATGTCCATGTCACCGGTAATGAAGCAAAAATTTTCTCAGGCAGAACCATGAACCAGAGAGAGGAGCCTGTGAGTGTAGTGTTCCCAGTTCCAATTCTCCAGATCACACTCCTGCATACTAAACAGAAATTCGATGGCTTTGCTTACTTCCGGTGAAGCAGGTAAAGGAGGGTCTTGTATCCGACTGATATTCTCGTTAATTGGGGTGATAAGCTGAGGCTGCTCTGGTCCTGAGGAAAGGCCTGATTGCTCATGAACAAAGTTGTTATCGAGATATTTGACCAGCAGTTCTGATTCGAGTTCCAGTCCATGCGCTCTGGCGAGTTTATGAGCAATATCTCGCAGAGAGAGCCAGGATCCCCGGTTACAGGTAAAGATCCCTTCCTCCGATCCCTTCCCATTATTTGCTAAGGCCAGGGTTTCCAGAATGAAGTTTGCGGCAGCATTTTGGGAGAGGAAATACCTCTGGGTTTCCTGTTGAGGGAGAATGACCGTTTCCCGACGAAGGATTTGTCTCTCTATAGTAGCCACGATACCCCCTCGATTTTCGAGAATGTCACAGAGTCGCAGCGTAACCAGTTTGGTCTGTTGAGAGGCAAAAAAGTGTCTGAGACCGATTTCCATAACCCGAAGGGAATCAGAGACTGCATTACCCGATTTTTCTGCCTCCAGAGAAGAAGCGAGGACAAAGTACTCACACCCATAACGCGCCGCCTCTTTGGCCAGGAGAACGGTCGAGAGGTAATTGGCTCGGACAATACTTTTCAGTTGGAAAGCGAACAACGAGGGGTGTTTCCGGGTGGCCAGGTGCAGGACAATATGGGGTCTATACTCTGCAAACAGGGAGGATATTTTTTCTGTACCGCTTTCAAAAGGGCAGAGAATAGGCACAATCTGATCCGTGGGAAAAGCACTCCAGAGACTGGTTACCAGTTCGGTTAAATACGACTCGTAGTGTTCGAAAAGGAGAAGTCTTTGCGGAGAGAAACGCAGAATCTGCCGACAGAGCTCTACACCGAACGCCCCACTTCCCCCTGTGATAAGTACCCGCTTTCCCTCGAGCACTTTTTGCACCGCAGGGAGCGTGAGTCGCACGGTTGGCATCTGAAACAGCTCAGCCAGATTCATTTGTCTCCAGGAAGCGCTTACAAAGTTTTGCCGGTCTCTGTCTTTGAGGGGGAAAATTTTATACTCTACCTGAGCTTTTTGACAGGCCTGGATTACCTGCTGCACTTCATAGGACGAAGCACTGGGTATAGCGATGAAGATCTCGTGGATCTGATACAATTTCACCAGGGCTTCGATATTGAAACGGTTTCCCAGCACTTTTTTGCCATAAAGCGACTTATGGCGTTTGGCCGGGTCATCGTCCAGAAAACCGATGATTTCATAGGGATGATCTTTTTCCGCATTCAGGAATTGATAGGTGAGAGAACCGGCATCTCCTGCTCCAAAAATCAGTACCCTTCGGCGATCGTTTACCCCGGCTTCGGTAAGCCTTTTCTGTCTGTTCCAAAACCAGCGGAGGGTGAGACGTAATGAGGACATCAGAAAAATGAGGCAGAGCCAATCGATGAGCAGCACAGAACGGGAGAAAGAACGAAAATCAAAGAAAAAGGTCAAACCGATGAAGAGGATACTCCCGGTGGACACACCCTTAAACACCCCCAGGATATCGGCATAGGAGAGGTAGCGAATAAGGGTGCTGTAAAGACCAAAGTAAAAGAAGCAGGGGATACGGACAGCCAGGACCAGGGGTAAGAGGAACAGGAAGCTGGCTAAATCCTTTCCTTCGGGCACTCCTTCAAAGCGGAGAAGATGAGCCACGACAAAAGAGAGGAGACTTAAAACCAGATCGGCACAGAGCAGGTAGATCTGCGATTTGTTTTGCAGAACCAGCTTCCAGCTCAAGACCTTAAAGAGGGTCTCTTTGACTCCCAGCAGAATATATTGAAGATCTTTGAAGGTAGAAGGGTGTTGCACATATTCGAGATCGATGGGCAATTTCCTGGGCAGGATCACTTCCAGATAGTACTGTTGGGGATCGACTCCCGGCGGATACCATTCTTCTTCATTTCGTCCCAAAATCTGATTGGGTCCGACCAGACCCGGTGTTACCGAAAAAATCGCTCGAGCATGAGGGGGATAACAGGCGGCCAGATCGGGAGCTTCTGGCCGGGGTCCTACAAAGGTCATGTCCCCTTTGAGGATATTCAGCAGTTGGGGAAATTCGTTTAGTTTGGTGCGACGCAGAAATCGTCCAAAGCGCGTGACTCGAGGATCGTCTTCTGGACTCACACTCGCTCCCCCAGGAAGCGGTGTATCATACATGGTTCGAAACTTATACATTTTGAAGAGTTTACCGTCCTTACCAACGCGATCACAGCGATAGAAGATCGGCCCCCTGGAATCGAGTTTGATCAGGAGGGCTATCAAAGGCAAAAAGGGAAGAGTAAGGACAATACCGATAAGAGAGAGGACTAGATCTATTGTTCTCTTAAGCATAGTGGTATCCTGCTGGGCAATGAAGACCAAAGGTCAGATGGTAATTAGCGGTTTAGAGAAAAGGAGAGGGTAAAGGGTATGGTAATGTTCCCGGTACTACTTTCGTAGACCCAGATATAATTGTAGGCTTTTTCGGGAACCTGATACACCAGGCGTCCCAGTTTAGCACTGCGGGGAGCTATCCCTTCTTCCTCAGCAATGCCATAATCTACATAAGCGGTAACCGGATCCCATCTGCAGAGAGTGGTCTGGGGAGGGAGCTCTTCCCGGTTATTGATGACCCCATCCAGAGTGACTACGGAGGCGAGAACACTCCCATAGGGGCTGATTCCCTCACTGTAGACGGTGGTAGATTCTGGGTGGAATAAATGGGGATGGGGCGCCTCATTGATCACCTCAATGTCCATAATGAGAAAAGAAAATCCGGGTTTTGCACTCCTCTCCGCAATCTGGGGTTGCAAACGCACCTCTCCAATGGTCACCGTAACCTGTTCATTTCTGGCCGTTTTCCCAATTGTAGTCGAGGGAAAGGCCTCAGCCCCATTCTGCGGAGAGCCCTGGGCATCTACTGCCCACTCTTCCTGATCTTGTACCGGTCGCATATCGATAAAACCGGTCGTCCCTTCCAGGGGACGTATGCTCCGGGACGAGCCGTACGGATAATAGCCATAAGATCGGTAGGAATAGTAGTATTTCTCCTCTTTCGGGCTGATATTATTAAAAATTATCCCTAGAATATCGGCTCCTGCTCTTTCTAAAAGCCTTTTCCCCTCCAGAATGATGTTTTTATTCCCCTTGGCCGGATAATGGACGAGTAGCACTCCGTCCATCATAGGGGTTAAAATAGCTACATCAGGGATGGAAAGGATAACCGGAGAATCAAAAATAATCAGATCAAAAACCTCCTTCCAGTTTTGGATGAGCGTCTGCATTTTCCTCGTGCTGAGCAATTCGGTGGGATTAGGAGGTTTGATACCGGTGAGTAAGACTTTTAAATTTTCCATGCTCGTATCCTGAAGCGTTTCTCTCCAATCTGTATGATTCAGCAGGATAGTGGTCAAACCGGTCTCCTCATCCTCCAGGTCAAAGAGGTGATGCAGGGACGGATAGCGGAGATCGGCATCTACGAGCAACACTTTTTGGCCGAGCTGAGCAAAGGTAATCGCCAAATTTGCAGCCGTCGTGGATTTGCCCTCTCCAGGAGTTACACTCGTGATGAGGAGGGTTTTTACCGGCCGCTGGGCAGAGAACAACTGAATCCAGGTACGCAGAGCTCGATACGCTTCAGCAGCGTTAGAAGTAGGATCTTGCAGGGTGATCAGGGGATACCCTTCGCGGGATTTTTTGAGCTTATAATGGGGAATAGAACCCAGAAAAGGAATACCCAGGTATCCTTCGACCTCATCCGGACTCTTGAATCTCTTGTCAAGATACTCTGCGCCAAAGGCTAACCCTATCCCCACCCCCACACTGAGAAGAAGCCCAAAGAGCAACATTTTCTTTTTATTGGAGGGGATAGGTTGGGTAGGAACGATTGCTGGCTCCATCACTTTTACATTATTGGTGACTAACGCTTCGGTCAGGGTCGTTTCTGCTAACCGTTTGGTCACCGCCACATACAGCTCTTTATCAATTTCCAGGCTTCGTTTTAAGTTGTTATAAGTGGTCATATCCCCACTGAGCTGCAGCACTTCTGTCTTCTGGGTATTCAGAGCTTGCCGCAAGGCAGCTTCTTTGGTGGTCAACGCTTGATACTGCATCTGCATGCCGCTGAGCACTTTCCGCACTTCCGCATAAACTGCATTCCGGACCTCTGCTATTTCCCCCTTTAACCGGATGATCTGTGGGTGCTTTTCTCCAAATTTTTTGGAAAGGTTTGTATAGTCCAACTGGAGTTCTAAGTATCGCTTCTTCAGCAGGCTAATCGATGGATCGGTGCTGATCTCGGGAAACTGGAGGATCTCTTCCACACTCTGTCGGGAAAGATTGGAGAGTTCAGCAATACGCGCTTGTAATTCGATACGGGCTGTATGGGTTTCTACATAAGAAGCACTGAGCGATTCTAATTGTTGCGGGGCGATGTTTCTCCCTCCCGCAAAATCACCAGCAGGCAGTAAACCCTTTGTCTCTTTAAATTTCTGCAAGGCCAATTCGGTTTTATTGATCTTCTCCCGGAGTGCGGTGGCCTCTTCCTGGAGCCAGGCAATCGCTTTTTGGGAAGCATCGAGTTTGCTTTCCAGATTTCGTCTCATGTAAACCTCTGCCACCAGATTCACCTGCTGGGTTATCTCTTTGGGTTTCTCTCCACGCAGAGAGATTCTGACTAATTTGGTTCCCTCTTTGGGTTCCACTTGAAGTGATTTTCGAAATCCTTCGATCACTTTCAAGCGATACGCTTCAACCGGATCAGCCAGCGTTCCATCAGTGCTCGTCTCCTTATCTTCTTCTACTGCCGAATCACTCAGAAGACTTTTTACCGTCTGGATGAGCAGACTCACCATCTTCCGCGGGAAGTTCTTTATTCCCTTCATGATTTGCACCAACTGCGAATCTTCTTCTGGCACCTGCCGGTCCAAAGCCAGCTTATCGACCACCTCTGCTGCAATTTCCCGACTCCGGATAATTTCATACTGGGTTTGGTAAAATTCTGCAGAGCGCTCTGGTGCCGATATCTCCTGAATGGGGAGGACATTGGGATTGGTATTCTCTATCAATAGTGTAGTGGTGGCTTCATAGATTGGCTTTTGAGTAGCGATGGTTAACCAGATCCAGGGAAGAATGACAAAAATCGGGGCAATGACAAGCCATTTTCTTCGCCGTACGATAGTGAGATAATCTTGCAGAGTCGCTTCAGAGGCACTGTCCTCTGGCAACACATAGATCGGTTCGAGTTCCACATCTTGTCTTCGTATGGGCTGATTTTTTACAGGGGCAACTGGTAAGTTTCTCATCATGGACCTGCGTCACTATTTATCTTGAAAGTGGTGGTAAAATAATCCGTTGACCAACGTTTATAAGATTAATATTCGTTATTTCCGGATTAGCCTCTCGTACCAGCGAGAGGATCGTCTCATTATAGGTACCGTACTCCCGCAAGAGAATACCGGCAAGCGCCTCTCCTTCTTTTACCGTAATGATCTTCGGCTGCGGTGCTGTCTTTTGAAGAGAGCCTGCTCCGGTATTTCCAGAGGATTCGGTATTGGCCTGACCCGGTGTACTCCCCACTGCTCTGTTTTGGCTTTCAGCAGGCGGGAAGTCTTCTCTTGGAGAAAGAGAGGAGACAGCAGGAGTCTGTGCGGAGACCACTTCCCTTTGCCTCTCCAGGTCTGCTGGAGGGGACGGTGAGAAGTTCTGCTTAGCAGGCAGAGGAGCGACCGGTTGAGCCTCTCTCTGGTGATTCTGCTGCTGAGAGGCATCTGGCCGGAGTATTGTGGGGTCCCTTTCTGATGGAGCAGGAGAATTTTTTACAAAGAAGGTGGTCATCCGCTGCAAGAGATCCTGCACTCCACCGTACACCCATTCCTGTATGTCCCTGGCCTCTTTTTGCCAGGCCATCCCTCCCAGAACAAGGAGCGCAACCAGGAGTAATACACCCATCTGGACACTTCTGCGTTGAATTATACTACTCTTCTTGATCCGTCGAGAGGCTTCTCTCCCCTCTTTTCTGGCCCGGTGAAAACCGCCCGGTTCTCCAAAAGTCTCTTTGAGCTCTCTTTTAGCCATCTCGATGACAATGCTATCGGAGGAGGATTCCGTGTCTTCTGATCTATCCCGTCGCTCAGGGACAACCAGGGGCTCTTTTCTGGAGGTATCTTTAGTCTTGCGATGAGGGAGACCCGAGTCCTGGATCTGTTGAGTCTCTTCCATCTGGATATACTCGATGACCTGCAGAATGATTTCCCGATCGATCGGTTTCTTCTGCACTGCAAAACCAAAGAGCAGGGCATTATCACAGAGGATATTCACCATACGCGGGATCCCCTGGGTGTAGCGATAGATCTCTTCTACGGCTTCCAGACTAAAGAGATCCAGGTCTTTAGCGCCGGCCACCTCCAGCCGTCTCTTGATATAGGCCATCGTTTCCGTATAAGTCAGGGGGACGAGATGATAGCTGATACCAATCCTTTGCTTGACCTGGAGGAGATGGGGAGAATTCAGTTTTTTGGCCAGGAGTGGTTGTCCAGCCAGGATGATCTGCAGGAGTTTCTCCTTGGCCGTTTCGATGTTGGAAAGCAGCCGGATCTCTTCAAGGAGGTCAGGCGAAAAATTTTGCGCTTCGTCCAGGATGAGGAGCACTTTTTGGTTTTCATGAGCACACTTCACCAAAAACTCTTCCAGGACAATCAGATAATCACTTTTTCTCTGCGCTTCGACCCCCTCCAGGCCAAACTCATTAAACATCCAGCGGAACAGATCTTCTATCTTGATTTTGGAGTTAACGATAAAAACAATATGTGCTCGCCTTTCCGGCTCCTGGAAGTAGCCGATAAGGGCATTGAGCAGAGCTGTTTTGCCGGTTCCCGGTTTCCCAGTCAAGAGGATGAGCCCCTTACCACTCTGCACACTGTAGACCAGGTGTCGAAAGGCCTCTTGATGGGTAGCACTCCAGTACATGAATTTGGAGTCGGGTGTGATATTAAAAGGATACTCGGTTAAGCCATAAAAGGTTGTGTACATTTTCTAGGTCATCCGTCCCGGCGGAGAGGTTCTGCTGGAAAATGACGCTTGTAGATGAACTCCTGCCCTTTAGAAGCTACTCTCCGGTATGATAAGAATATCTTCAGCCTGCAACCGATCATTCATCTGAGCCAGGAAATCCTGCAGTTGCCCATCCACTTCACGTCTTACGATGGCATACTTTCGGGAAGCAAAGTCGGTCAAGCCACCAGCCAGCGTAATCGCCTTAAATACAGTCGTGTCCTTTTCCAGCGGATAGCGGCCAGGGCGTCTGACTTCCCCAGAGACATAGAAAGATTTGCCCGCAGGGACATATATCGTGTCACCACTGGAGATAGGGATAGGCTGGGTAACTTCTCCGGACAGCAATTTTTCCAGATCAATCCGCATCGAGATCCTCTCTTCAAGGCTTCCGGTTCCGGTGGTGGTTGCCCCGGACTGGGGAGAGGGTTTGACGACAATCACTTCACCCCCGGCATTCGGGGCCACTCCTCCTACTGCTGAGATGATCTCAAGTAGCGTCGCATTTTGCCGGAGCGGATAGACTCCTGGACTCCGTACCGCCCCGAGAACGTATACTCGTCGGCTCCCATATTGCATGATGCTTACCGTCACCTGCGGATTAACCAGATACCCATCGGCCAGGCGCTGGGCGATCTGCTCTTCGAGTTGCCGCACGGTCAGACCAGTGGCCTGGACAGGCCCAATCAGCGGATAGACAAAAGCTCCATCGTTACCAATAAGCACCTGTTGAGAGAGATCGGGATTTTCATACACGGTAATTTGCAGAGCATCACCAGGACCGAGCGTATATGCCGAGCTGAGCATCTGCGCCTGTTCTGCTGCTAAGGTTTGTACAGGAAGGGGTTCCTCGATTGGAGGGGGCAAGGGAGGCAAGGCAGGAGGAGCGCATCCGCCTGTCATCATTATAACCAGAGCTATCCATAAGGCAAAGGGTATCATAGGATTTCTCCAATTAACCAGCTCCTGTTCTTTCAAGAAATAATAGCTGATGACTGGTCAGTGGTCAAGGGAAAACGTAAAGCCTGAAAAAGACAGACTACCGCCCTTCTGGTGCAAAAAGCGCCAGCCGGTCACTCTGTGTGCGGCCAAAACTTCGGGCCAGGAGGCTCTTGTGGAAATCTCACCCGCTCTTCAGTTCGGTTCGTCACACCTCTGTTTCGGTTGAAGTATAATGTCCTTTGCATCTAGTGAGAGCAAAGATCATACCACAAAGCGGTAAGTGGGGAAAAAAGGGGATGCAGAGCACATCAGGACAGGGGAATAATGCAGGAAGAGAGAAAAAGGGAAGGAAGGGAAAGGAGGGAGGTGTTCAAAATTTGCACGCATCAAGTAGAGAAAGTGCAAATTTTGCGTATATGGGGGAAGGAAATCTTAAGGGTCGATACTCGTTTGCCCATTGAGGCGTGATAAACTTGATAATGGCAGATTATCAGTTTTATACCTTGTCATGCTGAGCCCTCCGCTGCGCTTGGGGCAAACTCCTCGAAGCATCTGATTCCAACTAACTGAGACCCTTTGCTTTACTCAGGGTGACAAAGCTAAAGGTGATATTGTCAACGCAATCCGCAATCCACAATTCGCAATCCGCAATCCGCAATCCACAATCCACAATTAGGCTTAGCTCTCCTCTTCTTCTAATAAAAGTCCCTTTTGTCTCAGGAGCTCTTCCAGTTGGGTTTGGAGACGCGTATCGGTGGTAAAAGAATAGAGATGCACTCCGGCGTAACTTCTGACCACCACCACTCCACACGAGGCGAGCTGATAGAGGGCATTTTGGGTCGATTCCACATCCTCGCCAATCCACCATTCGGCAATGCCTCTGACATTGTCCATCGCGAATTTATGCCGTAGAAAAAAAGAGACGATTTTTACACAGACGGGATTTCGATCCAAGATCGCACTAATTTCACGCAGTTTGGCATTGTTTTCCATATAATCATCCCCTACCCTGCCGGGCATGAGAGGTCTGTGTCTATACCACCGCAACGCTAAAACTCCTGTGGGTATCTGACTGAAAAGGAGCCCTGATGCAAAAGGAAAGGGGATCGTCGGACTACCAGTCCTGCACAAGGAAGCGGAAGTGTCTCAGGCTCTTTTGCAACAGCTTACAGGACTACGTTCTCAGCATAAACAGGCTTTTCTACAAAAATCTCCTTTACCTGCAGCAAAGATGCAGGTACAGAATCGTTGACCAGGGCAAAGGGTTCTGATCCAGGCCGGTCTGGCTGTTCTCCCCTCTCTATATCCCCGTCAGAAAAAGCCCCGCAATTTTTTCTAAAGTTTATTCAGAAGGCATCCGATAAGAAAAGGCGGTAAAGGGAAAAACCGCCTGGTGAAGCATCGTTCGAAAAAGGCAAACCAGTAGCAATACTGGGACGCAAAGCTTCCGATCCCACCCGGTCGGTGGGACAGCGGAGTTGCCGGACGAAATGTCTTGCAAGGTACCTCCCTACTCCTTCTGCCCAGGCTGCACAGGTGCAATTAGCCTGGGAAGCTCCTGCCACCAATACAGATGGCACGCCATTGACGGTCGCCGGCTATAAACTCTACTATGGCCAAAGTAGTGGAACCTATTCGTCGGTACTGGATATAGGTAATCAAACGACGTATACCGTCACCGGACTGACCGCCGGAAGTACTTACTACTTTGCTGTGACCGTCTATGATGCGTGGGGGAAAGAAAGCACCTTTTCCAATGAGGTCAGTGCTACACTCCCACCCGGATCTTCCGATCCACCGGTGGCGAGCTTTAACGCTACTCCCACTTCCGGGCCTCTGCCACTCACCGTGGCTTTCACCGACACCTCTACCGGTCAGATTACCGCCTGGGCCTTTGGGGATGGGGCAACGAGCACCGCGCAACATCCCTCGCATACCTACACGGACCCGGGTGCCTATACCGTGAGCCTCACCGTCACCGGCCCCGGCGGGACCGACTCGGCCACGAAAACCAGCTACATCACCGTAACCGACCCACCCCCGGTGGCTGGATTCAGTGCCACTCCCACCAGCGGCTCGGCACCAGTTACCGTGGCTTTCACCGACACCTCTACCGGTCAGATTACTGCCTGGGCCTGGGCCTTTGGGGATGGGGCAACGAGCACCGCGCAGCATCCCTCGCACACCTACACGGACCCGGGTGCCTATACCGTGAGCCTCACCGTCACCGGCCCGGGCGGGTCCGACTCGGCCACGAAAACCAGCTACATCACCATAACCGATCCCCCGCCAGTGGCCAGCTTTGAGGCCACACCCACTACCGGTGAAACGCCCCTGCAGGTAACCTTTACCGATTCCTCCACTGGTGCAATCACGAGCTGGGCCTGGGACTTTGGGGATGGGGCAACGAGCACAGAGCAACATCCAACCTACACCTATACGGAGCCAGGGACTTATACCGTGAGCCTCACCGTCACCGGCCCCGGTGGGACCGACTCGGTTACCAAAACCGGCTATATTACTGTCGATCCTCCTCTCCCCTTACTGGTTACCGGTGAGGTAGAGGTAGATCACCAATGGACCGGGGTGAACTTTGCCGTGCCCTTCGTCGATCCGATCGTCGTGGCCACACCGGCAAGCGCTAATGATCCTGACCCGGTAGTAATACGCCTCCGTAATGTCAGCCCCACCGGCTTTGAGATTCGGCTCCAGGAGTGGGAGTATCTCGATGACCTCCATGCCCGGGAACGGGTCAGCTATCTGGTCCTGGAGCGGGGACACTATACCCTGCCCGATGGCACTCAACTCGAGGTGGATCGCTTTGACACCAGTGCCACCAGTTCCTTTGTCTCCCTCTCCTTCCAGACTCCCTTTGCCACCACTCCGGTGGTAGTTACCACGATCACCAGTGTAAACGAAGACGAGGCGGTGGTGAGCCGTCTCCGCAACATCACCCCCACCGGGTTTGAATTCCGGCTCCAGGAACAGGAAGCCAATCCCCAGGTGCATGCCTCCGAGACCGTGACCTACCTGGCCTGGGAGCCGTCAGTGGGAGCCATCGGCAATCTGCAGTTTGAGGTCGGGCGCACCCCGGATGTGGTGAACCACCTCTTCCAGCGCATCGACTTTACCGCAGCCTTTGCCGATTCCCCGGTCCTGGTGGCGGAGATGCAGACGGCCGATGGGATGGATACCGCCAATCTGCGCTGGCAGGCCAAAACCTCCAGCGGAGTGGAGGGCCGGGTCGACGAAGAGCAGTCCAAAGACTCCGAAACCAACCACACCACCGAAGTGGTCGGCTATCTGGTATTGAGTCTGGAAAACTAAAGGGTCTTTACCCAGGACGATCCTGCGATGCGTAGCGAAGAAATCCTTTCAGGCCAGGGGAGCTTCTTCGCTACGTCCCTAGAACGTCGGTCAAGTAATCGCTTAGAGAGCTGACACAGGCAGAAGACTCCCTCCCCCTCGAGGGGGAGGAGTGAGGTGGGGGGGCAGAAAGCTCTCTCTTCCCCCCATCCCAACCTTCCCCCACCAGGGGGGGAAGGAGTAATACTTGACCGGTGTTCTGGGGTATTATCAGGAGACCTCTTGGGTCAAGCGTCTCCGCTGGGAGCGCGGGCGTCTCGCCCGCTGCAGGCCCGAGGCCTGCGCTCTCAGAATATCCATATTTCTCAAGCAACTTTGCAATGCCAAGAGCTCTTTTGGATAGGCCTTAGTTTAATCCAGGCTAAACTCCTGTCGCCAATCCCTATCCTCCACCCAGAGCGGCTGGCTGCTCTTGTAGAGGAGACAATTCTCCAGGACCAGCACATCCATTCCCGTGCGCATAAAACAGCGATATGCCTCCTCGGGCGAGCAGACAATGGGCTCTCCACGGACATTAAACGACGTATTCACCACTACCCCACACCCGGTCTTTTCGGCAAAGGTTTTGAGCAGACGATAATAGCGCGGATTGGTTTCCGGATGCACCGTCTGAATCCGCGCCGAATAGTCCACATGCGTTACAGCCGGGATATCTGATCGGGGGACATGGAGCAGATCGATTCCCCATAGCCCTTGATGCTCTCTGGGCATGGCCATACACCGTTTTTCTTGCACCGGAGCTACCAGGAGCATATAAGGGCTCCTCTGGTACAGATCAAAATAATCCGACACCACTTCTCTCAGGACCGAGGGAGCAAAGGGGCGAAACGATTCTCGAAACTTGATCTTCAGATTCATGATCGACTGCATCTTTGGATCGCGAGCATCTCCGAGAATGCTGCGCGCCCCAAGAGCCCGGGGACCAAACTCCATCCGTCCCTGAAACCAGCCGACCACTTTTCCGGCGGCTAATTCGTCTGTTACCCGGGCATAGAGGGCTTCGTCATCGAGACGCTCATAAGGAGCTTTTTGTTTTTGCAGGAAGAGTTCAATCTCCTCGTTGGTATATGCCGGACCCAGAAAGGCTCCCTGCATGGTATCCTGGAGACCAGCACTCTGCCGTGGGTGTTCGTCCAGGAGATGCCAGGCAGCCAGCGCAGCCCCCAGCGCACCACCGGCATCACCAGCCGCCGGCTGAATCCAGAGATCTGTAAACGGCCCTTCCCGCAGAATGCGCCCATTCCCTACACAGTTGAGAGCCACTCCCCCGGCCAGACAGAGATACTCCTCCCCGGTTTCCCGGTAGAGCGTACGGGCGAGACGGAGCATTATCTCTTCCGTTACCTCCTGGATCGAGCGTGCCAGATCCATCTCCCGCTGGGTCAAGGGGGTTTCGGGTTGTCGGGGCGGTCCTCCAAAGAGGGCATGGAACTTCTTGCTGGTCATGGTCAGGCCGGTACAGTAGTTAAAATAGTCCAGATTGAGCCGAAAAGTGCCATCGGGTTTGAGATCGATCAGATGATCATAGATAGTTTGCACATATCTGGGCTTGCCGTAGGGAGCCAGCCCCATCACCTTGTATTCACCCGAGTTGACCTTGAATCCGGTATAATAGGTAAATGCGGAATAGAGCAGACCCAGCGAGTGGGGAAAAGGGATCTCCCAGAGGGGAGTGAGCTGTCGATCCCTCCCCAGCCAGGCGGAAGTGGTTGCCCACTCTCCCACGCCATCCAGACAGAGAATAGCGGCATGAGGAAAGGGAGAAGGAAAGAAAGCGGAGGCGGCATGCGCTTCGTGATGCTCCGTAAACAGAATGGGTGGTAGAGGAGACTTCTGGGGCAGGTCAGCAAGTTTGCGCAATTCTCGGGAGAGCAGAGTTTTGAGCAGGAGTTTCTCTTTTAGCCAGACCGGCATGGCGGTGACAAAGGAGCGGAGTCCCCGGGGAGCAAAAGAGAGGTAGGTCTCCAGGAGGCGCTCAAATTTGAGGAGAGGTTTGTCATAGAACACAATATAGCGCAAATCATTCAGGGAGATGCCTCCTTCCTGGAGGCAATAGCGGATGGCCCTTCTTGGAAAACCGGCATCATGTTTTTTGCGGGTAAACCGTTCCTCCTGGGCAGCAGCGACAATATGGCCATCCCGGAGCAAACAGGCGGCGCTATCGTGATAAAAAGCAGAGATACCAAGAATATGCATAGTCATCGAGCTAACCTCCAGTTCTTCTACCGCTGAAAGACTATGTGAAAAGTAGCCCACAGGTAGCATCAATTATGAAGTTATTATTGGATACTCATGCGGTTATTTGGTGGGACAGTGAACCGGCCAGGCTCTCACCACAGGCCCTGGTTTCGTGTCCAGATCATGCTCTTGTAAGACCCTTCTGCCGGGTGCTCATTCTGAGGCAAAAGCCCTGCCTTGCTATGAGCTGAAAGCACTGAGTTATCATGAGCCAAAGGCCCTGTGGTGTCATGCTGAGCGGAGCGAAGTATCTCGTTTGGAAATGCTTCGAGGAGTTTACCCCATGCGCAGCGCAGGATTGTTCGTTCGACGAGTGGGCAATCATAACCTCAGGTGACAGGCCAACGAATATCTATATCATGCATCAGATTCTGGTGCATTACCCATTTTTTGTATCAGATCATTTGGTGGTGGATGACGACCTACAGTCTGATCGGCAACACGGATATTCATAACCCACACGCGGTTCAAGTCGAGCGTTGCCACTGTCGCTCGACCAGTTGCGGTCAGACCAATGATCCGTAGGCCATCCATAGACCAGATAAAGTGTTCGTTCCAGATATCCTGTCGTGGGTTAAATAAGGAAACTTCGTCCCCTGAAGCAGGGTCTATACCTGTTATCTTGTCGGATTTCCTTCTATTACAATGAAAACAAGCGAGAGCCAAATTCTCGAAAGTATTGGATCCACCGCGAGACAATGGGATAACATGATCCATAGTAAAACGTACGTATTGCCATTGTTCTGAAGCATGGCAATATTCGCAGAGACTATTCGCTCGTTGGCACACCTGCTGCCGAATGGCATCCGGTATCTGTCCATAAGGAGACAATTAGAATGGATCCTGCGGCTTTTGAGGGTGGAGAAGATTGCGGACAATACGATTGAGAAAACTCAGGTAGTCATCTATCTCCTCATAGCAATCGAGTTCCTGCATTTCTTCAGCGCTTAATTGTGAGGTTCGTTGCTTGAGGAGCAACGTTTCAATCCGAGTTTGTACCATATGGGAAGCGCGAAAGATAGGTACCCCTTCTTCCAGTTCAATACGAACAGCCCCTTCTATCGGCATAGTAGCTGGTAGATTACGAAGCTTGGGGAAAGAATACGTATGCATAGCAGTCTCCATGAACGCTTGTTTACACCCAAGTCAAAATAGGAAATAACCTCCATCCCTTCTACAAGCTAGTAGGGAGAAGTCTGGCTTTAGCAAACATTGTACAATAGTATTCATAATACCTCATACATCCTATTTCTGTCTACCTCTTCATCCATCAAAACCGAGCAGAATCCCCTTAGGCGACATCTTAGAAGAGCCTGTTCCTCTTGTAGTTAAGTCGCTCAATAAAACCTCCCTGGCCTCTTCAATAGCAATCCGAAAAAAAGTTTTGCACGGGCAATTTCACATTGTCAAGGTATTTAAACTGGGATATACTGTTAAAAGTAGGCCAGTATCTAACCAAGCAAATATTCATTGCAGTAGTAAATATGCATAGCCCCTTCCCGAGAATGCCCGCACATCAGCTCCCAGAAACAGGGTAAAATATCGCTTCGGTGAAAGGAGCTATTTCATGATCGCCGTTGCGCCCTATAGAATTGTCGTGCAGACAACAAGGGCATTGGAGAAAAGAGAGATGAGCCATATCCTCACGTTAGAAGTGCCAGAAGAGGTGTATAAGGCGTTGATGAAAACAGCGGAGCAAACCGGACAACCGCCTGAAGCATTAGCGGTCCAGTGGTTGGCTGCTATGGCTCAGCATCTGGTAGATGACCCCTTGGAGCAGTTCATTGGAGCATTTAGTAGTCATGGTTCTGACTGGGCCGATCATCATGATACATCGCTTGGCCAATCTATATTTGTATTCCTCGACCAGCAATCATTGCGTTCATTGAGGGGTTGAAAGCCTCACCGAACGTCGAAATTGTTCATGTGGACGTTGCGCTTGACCAGCAGGCTTGGCAGTTACTTACTCAGCACCAGGACAAGGACTGGAGTCTTGTCGATTGTGCAAGTTTTGTTATCATGCGACAACACGGCATCCTGGAGGCGTTCACGACAGATCACTACTTTGAGCAGGCTGGTTTCGTTCGTCTGCTGAGGGGATAACTCTGTTGCTTGCTAGTCTGAGCAAAATACCTCTGATAAGACCTTGACTGCCTGGCTGCCAGAATAGTCAAACTCTCCCGCTCTCCGATCTTTAAGGCCCCACTGCCCCGGATAAGGACTTTCTATGGTCTGCTGGTCATGGAATCCTCCGTAAAAACGCATCAAAGAGAACTGGGTATTTACCGGCCCAGGGGCCGCTTCCGGGTGAAACTGCACACCCCAAACGGGGTATGTGCGATGCCGTATCCCTTCGTTAGTGCCATCGTTGGCATTGGTAAATCAGAGCTTCCAGCCCGACAGGAGCGTCTGGATGTCACCGGCATACGCATGGCTCGGAGAGATAAAGCAGGCCTCTGACATTGCTACCGTAAAGAAATAGTGCTATCTTAAGTAAGTATGATTAAATTTCTTGCATTTTTGTCTATCGCATGCAGGGTGGGCTCAGCCCACCCTACTTTTGGCTTTTATGTAAAATTCTTCGTCATATTTACTTAAAGATATTATTAATCCCATATTCGAAGAACAGGGAGCGAATTCCATGAGTTTGGCCATCACCCATGAACCTCTCCCGCTGAAAACAGATGCGGATAGGGTTGTACGAGTAGGTGGAACACGGGTGACGCTTGACACGGTGATCGTCACCTTTCATGAAGGGGCAACACCGGAGGAAATTGTCTTGCAGTATCCAACCTTATCCCTTGCTGATGTCTATGCGGTCATTGGGTACTATTTAGGTCACCGATCAGAGGTTGAAGCATACCTGCATCAACGACAGCAGTTGGCCCAGGAAATGCGCAGACAACATGAAGCCCGGTTTGATTTTCGTGGGGTACGGGATCGTTTGCTCGCTCGTCGGTTTAGCAGGTAACCATAACCGATGTTGCGATTCGTTGCTGATGAAAACTTCCACAACAATATTGTACGTGGACTATGGCCTCGGAAACCTGATCTGGATGAGGATCCAATCGTCCTGGCTTGGGCAGCCCAGGAAGGGCGTATTCTCCTGACGCATGATGTCACTACTATGACCCGATATGCATATGAAGGTATGGCATCTGCTCAACCAATACCCGGTATCTTTGCAGTGAGCCTTTCTGCTCCCTTCAGCCGTGTTATTGATGATATTCTATTATTGGCAGAATGGAGTTTTGAGGGAGAATGGGAAGGGCAGATTGGATACGTGTCCTTAAAGTGAACAGAAGTTTTTCACACGGGAGGCGCACAGAATCGTGACTCCCAGGCGCTGTCTGCCAACGAGCCGAAGCTCTTTGCTTTCCCTCCTGTTTTGCTGAATAGCGCGTGTCAATGGTAAGAGCTGTTTTGTCAAGCGGTAACGAAACGCTTGATAGAAGTTGCAGACCTCTGAATGGCGCGACTCTCCCCTGTCATTCAGGATGACCAAAGCAAATCGAACAGAGTTACGGTACCCTAGAACGTCGGTCAAGTAATCGCTCCTGGGAGCGCGGGCATCTGGCCCGCAGCGGGCGGGACGCCTGCGCTCCCAGAAAAGGCTTGACCAGGGATGTCTCCGGAGAATGCACTAAGATATGAGAAGCCGTGTACAGGCTACCGCTCTTCTGGTGCGTACTCGATTTTTTTCGGTGTAAATAACCTGGCCATGTGAGATTTGAAATTAACCGCCGAGCACGCTGAGAGCACAGAGGATATTTGGGGGTGTTCTCTGCGAACTCTGCGGTTAATTTAACATTGTCGAGATAACAGCCATTACGTATGGCAAAAGAAATGCCAGAGGAGAATTGAGAAAGGAAAATTTCCGGAACGCTTTGAAAGAAAAGCTGTTTTGGACCGAAACTGGCTGGAAAAGAAAGGGACTGGAAAGGGGGAAAATGGCTAATATCTGAACAGGGGAAAGCAGGGGAAGAAAAAGTCGTTTAGTTTTTAGACGGGGAGCAGGAGTTTGACTCCTTCGCCTTTCTCTGAAAGAGTCTCTCCTGGCAAGTTTGGAGGAGGTTTTCCGGCTTTTTCGGAGCAGGACTCACCCTGTTTATATTCTGAACTGGGGTCTTTGGCTTAAGGCAGTTTTACGAGAGAGCCTGGGAGCGCGGGCGTCCCGCCCGCTGCGGCCCGCAAAGAGATCATCCCCTTCCAGCATTTTCTGCTCCAAATCCAGCCTCTTCTCTTTTCCACCGACATTCCAACAGAAGGAAACGAGGGGGGTAGGGAGAGGGTCAGTAAATCCCAAATCCGCAATCCGCAATCCGAACGCTGTCTCTATCCACCTCTTTCCACACCGTGAGCGCCTGCCTGCCGGCATCGTCAACCGCGCCAGCCGCTCCCCTCTTGATGGCACCTTTCTCCAGAACGAGGTCTATAAAGGCCACTGGCAATGGGAGATGGTGAAGCGGTCCGAATAATCCTTTGCGATAACTCCGGCAACTATGGCCTCCTTATACGAATATCTTCGCGGTCTGTTCCGTCTCCTCCCTGCCAGATAGTATCATGAGTATAGACGACGCCTTCCTTGAAATCGACATCTAAGCGGCGTTGCCCTCTCCCGAACAGATAGGTATACTGTGTTCTCCCATAGGCATTGGTCGTCACCAGCCACGGCTCTCCAAACCAGTCTCGAATTTCTTGATCGGTCGTCTCACCATCCCTGATCTTGGGAACATAGATATGATAGAGAGTCGAATCGGTATACAGAGTCCCTTGATAGGGAACGCTACACCCTGAGAAGATAACCAAAGTCAGTAAAAGACTATGTATGCCCAGTTTACGCATAGGATGCTTTACCTCCACTCCTCCTTTTGAAAGCTGTCGAGAAAAGCTTTCCTCATTACGAAAGGTTAGAAGACGCGAGGAGGTGAAGCAGCGTTACATCCCCACTCGCTCTTCCAACCGTTTAACCCTTTCTTCTAAGCTCTGCAAGGAAGTGATCTGCGAGAGGGCTCCATCCAGGCGCTGGTTAAAAGCATCAAGACGGTGATGCATGTCTTCCCGGAGCCTATCTATTCGATCGTGCATCGCTTCAAACCGCCGGATCATCTCTGACCAGAGCGAATCCATCCGCTGCTGTAAGGCCTCAAACCGCTGATCCACTCCCGCAAACCGCTGACCTGCCCCCTCAAACCCCCGGATCATCTCTGACCAGAGTGAATCCATCCGCTGCTGTAAGGCCTCAAACCGCTGATCCACTCCCGCAAACCGCCGATTTATCTCTTCTTCCAGTCGTATTGTGCGCTGATCGATATTCGTTAGCCCTGCCTCCAGACGATCGAGCCTGCCTCGCATCTCCTGGAGCTCAGGGAGCAGGGCTGCCTTGACACTTCGTTCGATGAAATCGGAAAGCCAACCCATAAAATGATCCCTTTTCTCTCCTCTTATATCTTGTCGCCTTCGATCCGTTCGAAGTAGATCCTCCTCAGCACAATAACAGATTCTGGAAGAGAAAGCAACTGCTCCAGTAGATGTGTACTCGGTAATAGATACGTTTGTCAGCCTGAGACAGGCTGAGCGATGCTTGATCGCGAGAGAATCTTTGCTTCGCTCAGCCTGAAAGATAAAGCTGGACTCCCCTCACGAAATACTCTTCGGCTTAGTTGGGAAGCGCCGGTGGAGTAACTGCGGGTAGCTCTCCGGTCAGTGCCTGGAGAAAGGCCAGCAGATCCTTTTTCTCCTGAGCGGTTAATCCTAAAGGTTGCATAAGCGGAGATTTTCCAGCTACTGTTTCTCCTCCCTTATCATAGAAGTCGATCACGGCTTCCAGGGTATCAAACACACCGTTATGCATATAGGGAGCCGTCTGGGTCACATTGCGCAGGGTCGGGGTTTTAAAGGCCCCTTTGTCCTCTTCTTTCTTAGTCACCAAATACCGCCCGAGATCGGTGGTTACTTTATCATACCCTTCCACTTTCATTCGCTTGGTATCAAACCGGATAGAGGCTTGCACCAGCGGTTCCTGGAGAAAGGCTGGTTCAGGGACACCGAGGTTATGGAATTGACTATCGGTGAAATTTGGCCTGTTGTGACAGAGAATGCAACGGGCTTTCCCTTTAAACAGCTCCATCCCTCGAACAGCAGCTTCAGACATCGCCTTTTGATCTCCGGTCATATATCGGTCAAAGGGGGCATTCTGGGTAACAATTGTTCGCTCGAATGCAGCCAGCGCTTTGCTCAACCCATCGGGAGTAACCGATGTGCCAAAGACTTGTTGAAAACGCTCCACATAGCCGGGTATAGCCCGAAGCTTTTCAATAAGCAAATCGAGATTCTGGTTCATGTGCAGGGGATTTTGAATGGGTCCCAGCGCTTGTTTTTCCAGACTGCCAGCTCGTCCATCCCAGATCAGGGCCCCATTATAGCCTACATTGATTAAAGTAGGCGAATTCCGTCGCTCGAGATTGGTAGGGTATGCTGGGGATTGAGGCGTATTGGTCGTCCATCCCTGTTCTGGCAGATGGCAACTGACGCAAGGACGACTCGAATCGCCAGAGAGTCGTGGATCAAAAAAAAGGAGTTTTCCCAGCTCAATCTTTTCAGGAGTCATCGGATTATCGGCAGGCACCGGAACCGGCGGGAGCGGTCCAATCTCTGCCGGAGTGGCGGAATAGGCAAACCCGGCACTCAGCACACTGAGGATAGAGGATAATACGAGAGCTGCCTTCCAGATCCTTCCATACCTGTTTCTCCACATGGTCTTTCCTCCTTTGTCCTGATGGTTTGGCCTTCAAGTATCACGTACTATGCCCAACGAAACTTCCCTCTCTTTGGCCTGCTTGGCCAGGGAGAGGAGAGAAAAATCTCCAGAGCAGGAGCTAGGGTTTGGGTTTCAGGCTCGCCTTTTGAGCGAGCAAAGCGGCCTCTACACGATTCCGGACCTGGAGTTTCTGCAAGATATTGGTCATATAGTGTTTGACCGTCTTCTCACTGAGATGCAACTGGTACCCGATTTCTTTATTACTGCATCCGGTAGCCACCAGCTCCAGAATCTGATGCTCTCGCTCGGTCAGCTCATCGAGCGGACTGGAGGAGACGTGTGTTCCTGAGCTTCCCTCCGTCATCTCCATAAGCAGGCTAGCGGCCAGCGCAGGAGTGACATAGGTCTCTCCCTGATATACAGCGCGGAGAATACGTATGAGGTCTCGAGCCGAAACGCCTTTCAAGACATAGGCACGGGCACCAGATTTCAACGCGGCCAGAACATCGTCTTCTTCCTCAGACACGGTCAGCATAACGATCTTGACCACCGGACAGGTTCTGGCGATAGTCTGGGCAGCGGTGAGACCTCCGCCGGGCATGTTGATATCCAGCAAGATAATATCCGGTAACAGGTCTTGGGCTAAACGAAGAGCATCTGCTGCTGTCGTTCCCTGACCGACGATTTCGATATCAGATTCCACAGACAGGGTATGCACTACCCCTTCCCGAAAGAGAGGATGATCATCAACGATGGCGACATGAATCTTCTCACTCATACCACTTACCTTCCCTCAAAGAACGGGAGAGAGGCGATGACTTTGGTCCCCTGTCCGGGTGCCGTTTCAATAGCAAACCGCCCTCCCAGACTCTCCACCCGTTCGCGCATGCTCACCAATCCCAAATGCCCTTCTTGTTCGGTACCCTCTGCCCACTGAAAACCCGGACCTCGATCCGAGACTTCTACCCGGAGATATCCTGTCTCATCATAGCTAACGCGTACCTGTTGATCTATCCCCCCGCCATGACGATACGCATTGTTCAACCCCTCCTGGATAAGCCGATAGAGGGTTATCTTGAGCGGTAAGGGTACCTGTTCTGGCAAAGCATGCATGGTAAGCATCACTTTGGTCTCCGTACGCCGCTCGTGAATACGCACCACTCGCGCAATAGTCTCGGTCAAGGTCCGATTCTCCAGTTCCGGGAGACGTAATCCGGAGGCAATAGAACGCATCTCTTCCAGCGCCTGGCGGAGAGAAGTCTGTATCATGTGCAGGTCTTCCTGACAGGAGCGACCGTCTCTCGAGGGCAGGAAAGGGATAGGACACCGCGCCACGACATTATCTAAGCGCAAAAGAGCCAAACTCAGGATTTGCGCCGGGCCATCATGGAGTTCTGCGCTGATACGGCGCAAGAAACGTTCGTTAAGCGCTGTAGCCCGTCTTGCCGCCCGTTGCACTCGCTCATGCAGCGCTTTGTTCTGCGTGAGAAGGGTGGTGAGCTGCCTGACTTTGTCCTGCAATTCCGCTTGCTGACGTTCTATCGTATCATTCCCACGGCGGACTATGCCCGCAAGCAACAGATACATGGTGAGCGTAACAGCACCCACCACAAACCAGCTATGACGCTGGGCCACGTTCAGTTCCGACTCCAGATCGGTTACAGTTTGATAAAACTCTGCCACAGCCACAATCTGGTTGGTTCCCTGCAAACGCACCGGGCTATAGATCTCCAGGAGGCGAAACCATTGTCTCCGCTCTTCGATATTCTCTTCTCTTTGCAAATCACTGATCTTCGCCACTACCTCCCCACGCCAGGCGCGAGCTAACCTCTCCTGAATCGGAAATACTCGCCCAATGATAGAAGGGTTTGTACTGTACAGAACACGTCCCTGGTCATCCCAGATCTTAAACGCAACAATATATTGTCCGAGCGGCGTATCCTGAAGCAACTGACTGAGACTCTCAATATGTTTCTGGGCCAGCGAGCCTGTATGGCCGAGTTCCTGCAAATGAGGAGCCACAAAACTGTCCACATAGAGGGCAGTTGTAGCTGCGGTTTGGTTGATCACACCCATCTGAATTTGCTTTCCGACCCACCAGCCTACGAAAAACATACTGGATACCAAAACGAGAAGGCTGGCAAACATAAATTGCTGGGCAAGATTTAAACGCTTCACCGGCTTCCTGACCTGAAAAAATCCTTAACAGTCTATCTATCCTTTCACAACCCAATTGTATTATACACCCTTTATACCGCACAAGCATCAGACTAAAGTCGGAAATTGGACCGACCAAAATAGGGGAAGAGATTCCAACCTTTGCCCGTTGTGCGAATCGCTTCCGTCACAGTATAGTATAGAGCAATGAGACGCCGTGTCCAGCAAATATCGGACCGGTTTGGGAAATGAATGCATAGCGAGTAAGCCTCAGCATGACACATGGCAAGTGAACGATACCCACTATGGATTCAATCTTAATATCTATATAATACCACAGCGAGAGTTTGTCCTTCAGAGCTGTCCCAGGTAGAAGGGCGGGAAGGAGAGGAAGTGAACAGAAAAAGGGACATTCTCTCGGCAAGTAATCTGAGAAAGGAGATCATCATGCAAAAGGGATTCAAAATATTAGCTATTCTTGGGTGTATAGTGTTGCTCCTGGGATTAACGCTGGAAATGGTAGAAGCCGCCACAGCACGCGTCAGATGCCGGGTCAAAGGACAGCGGGTCAGAATACAGGTAGATGGACAGGATCTCGAACCGGGTATATATAGAGCAGTGGTCACCAACCTGAACACCGGTGCTGTGGCCATAACCGAGGAAGGGAAAGAGGCTGAAGCCACCGAGTTAGAGCCTGATGTTGATTTGGATTTCGACAGCACAGCCGACCCTGATGATAACGATTCCTTTATTCCAGCAAACTTTGCCCGAGCCGGACACCGGGTGCAGGCAGAGGTAGAGAATGTCGATACCGGCGAAGTAGCGGCCTCTGCCTCCACGACCTGTCGTCGGAAATAAGCAGGGCTGGCAGAGAAGCTGACTCTCAAGACTGCAGGAAGGGAGTCAGCTTCTCTGCACTACAGGAAAAGGTCTTCCCCGGCTATTCTATTTGCCCTCGAATTTCCCCACCCGGATTCACCTCCGTATGCACATTGGCATAGGTATTCCCACTGAGCAGGGCGTTGATTGCATCGACAAAGGTGTCAACTATAACCCCAGAAGGCGATTCTCCAGGGCGGAGATTCGCTTCAGTCAGCGTACCGTCCAGTGCATTTCCCGGATCAGGACAGAAGGGAGGAACCGGCACATCGGCTGGTGGCTCTAAATTGGTACACAGGAAGAGGATAATACCCCCATTCTCTCCAGGAATTCCTGCATGGATGTGGGCCTGGGTGACGTCGACAATATTGGTATACTGCAGTCTGTAGCTGATTGTGGATTGATCTCCACTTATCCGGACCACTGTTGAGCCACTCGCGCTGGTCTCCACGGGAGGAACCTCTCCGTTACCGCTCAGAACAGCCTCCAGTGCCGCTGCGCCCACTTGCCCACGGATTTCTCCAGAAGGATTACCTTCCGTATGCACATTGACATAGGTATTCCCACTGAGCAGGGCATTTACCGCATCTGCAAAATTCTCAATGTCTGCATTTGGAATCAGATCAGCAAATCCCAGGGTGTTCTCTACTGGGTCGTTTAGAGGAGCCTGAGGGCAGGCCGGAGGAACGGGTCTTCCTTGCGGGGCATTGCCCAGATTGGTACACAAAAACAAGAGAATATCGCCGTTAACACCGGCTGGCGCTCCATGGATGTGGGCCTGGGTAACCTCAAGAATATCGGCATATTCTAAGGTAAAGGTGATTTGAGTTTGGGTATTGTTGAGGCGAAGAGTCGCCGATCCACTGGCCTCGGTCTCTACTGGATCCACTTCTTGGGATCCTCTTAAGACACTCTGCAGCACCGCTGCCCCCAGTTGCCCACGAATTTCACCAGCCGGATTGCCCACTGTATGCGCATTGACATAGGTATTCCCATCCAGTATGGCCTGAACAGCCCCGGCAAAATCGGCGATTCCTCCAGCCGGAATCAGATTATCAGCGGTCAACGTGCCTTGGATAGTGCCATCCCCTCTAAAACAAGCCGGAGGTGCGGGAACACCTTCAGGGGGCTGCAGATTGGTACAGAGGAAGAAAATGATCGGGCCATTCACTCCTGTCCCTCCGACATGGATATGCGCCTGAGTAAAATCAGTGGGAGCAGCACTATACTGCAGCGTGTAGAGAATCTCCGTCCGATCTTCATTAAACGTAAGTGCCGCAAAACCATTCGTATCGGTCACCACCGGAACAGGAACCTCCTGCGAGCCGCGCAAGGTTGCTAATATCTCGATCGGAGGATTCTCCGATTCCCCGGCAGGGTCAGAAGTCGAATCCTGATCGGTCTCTTCATTCACAAGAGCCAGACGATTTCTCGGATCTATAAAGACCTCAAAAGAGACTTCATCATTCACCCGGAATGGTAATCCGGCTGCTATGTGGAGAAACCGGAGCAGAAGTGGTGATTGCAGCGTTGCCACACCCGTCGCGACCTGTCCATTCGAGGTCAGTCGAAACGGTGCGACTCCTGCCACATCAAACGTACCGAACTCTAAAATAACCTCCTCATTCTCCAGATCCTCATCAAAAGCTTCTCCATCACTGATGACAAATTGACGATTCTCCAGGTCTGCCGCTGTGGCATCCTTAAACTCATCACCCACTTTCTTATCCCCATTACAGCCCAGGGTCAGAAATGCAAACAGCCCAATTATCAACCAAAGGCCGAAAAACTTCTTCTGGAACATACAACCTCCCATAGTTTAGATTTATAAAGCCCCACAGTTCACTATAAACTTGCAAATGGCTAATAAGTTTTCTCACTCAAAAGTAAAATAATTTCTCACATTCCCTTCGGGATGTCAAGAAAAAAATTCCTTTCACCTGTTCCAATGCACTGCCCTCATATCATTATGAAATCTTCTCTTCCCTTTTCTGACTGGAAAAGCGGTTTGTTTTGTTTATGACGAGAAAAGCTTAAAGTAGGGTGGGCTCAGCCCACCCTATATGCTGCATCTATATGTCTGGTCAAGGCTCCCAGGGGGAGTGGTTCCCTCTTTTCACCCTCACCCTCACCCTCACCCTCACCCTCTCCCCTCAAGGGAGAGGGGAGAAAGCTGTGGCCGGCTCAGCCCACCCTATATGCTGGGTTTGAGGACAGGGTAAGGCCGTCGCAGATCGACCAGCAGAGTCCGAATCGGATACTGACCAGATAATATAGGACAGAAATGAGCAAAAAGATGCACTGAACAGGGAATAATTTCTTTCAGCCTGTCTTGCGGAGTCACCCCTCTGGACTCCTCATTTCCCTTATTGACTTCCCTAACAAATCGGGTTAGTATAAACCTAAAAGGGAGACCTATGTGCACAAAGTACCAGACAGTTCTCAACTTATTCCGGCAGACCATAAATTTCTCTTGCCTTGCTCTCGCTATACTTTTGCCTCTGCTGGGTGGTGTGGTTCTGGATCTGGTCTTTTGGGCTGAGGAAGTACGGGAAGAGACAAGCAGAGCTGATCAGCTTCTGGGAAATTTTCGGGTAAATTTTCTCCTTTGCATAATAGTCTTCTCTTTTTTGGCTATCTTTCTCCCCCTGCTTGCTTATGGGATGAGGCAAAAAGAGAAGTAAGGAAAACTTTTTATGGATAGATCCTTCGATGTGGTGATTGTCGGTCTCGGGGCTATGGGAAGTGCGACGGCTTATCATCTGGCCAGACGCAACTTACGCGTGTTAGGACTCGATCGTTTTACCCCACCACACACCTTTGGCTCGTCTCATGGCCAAACCCGGATCATCCGGGAAGCCTATTATGAGCATCCCCTCTATGTACCTTTAGTACAGCGTGCTTATGCTTGCTGGACCGAACTGGAACAGGAGCTCGGGCAACCATTGTTCCTCCAAACTGGCGGGTTGATGATCGGACCTCCGGAGAGTACACTGGTCAGAGGGGCCCACGACAGTGCGCGATTGCATCACCTCTCTTATGAAGTGCTCTCTGCTGCGGAGATTCATCGCCGCTTTCCCGCGTTATGCCCGGACGAAGAGATGATCGCCGTCTGGGAATCCCGTGCCGGTATCCTTTCTCCAGAGCAATGTGTCGAAGCTCATCTCGAGTTGGCCAAACGGCATGGAGCCCTTCTCCAGTTTGGAGAAACGGTGACCTCCTGGGAAGGGCAGGGAACAGGGGTGCGGGTGGTGACCTCGCAGGGACAATACCAGGCTGATCGCCTGATCCTGAGTGCCGGTCCCTGGATTACCCGCCTGGTTCCCGAACTCCGGTTACCCTTGTGGGGCGAACGGCAGGTCGTTCTCTGGTTTGAACCAGCCGCACATCCAGAGTATTTCTCTCCTCAGTATTGCCCGATTACTCTCTGGGAGTATGCGCCAGAGCGGATCGTCTACAACTTTCCAGATCTCGGCCAGGGCATCAAGGCGGGGTTGCATCATGAAGGAGAGGCTGCCACGCCAGAGAGTATCCGCCGTACCATTGCCCCAGAGGAGATAGAGCTGGTTCGGACGCAGATGGCTCGCTTCATCCCCTGGGCCAATGGCGCTCTGCGAGCCTCAACGGCGTGCCTTTATACCAATACACCCGACTGGCATTTTCTGCTGGATTTTCATCCAGCCTGTGCACAGGTACTGCTGGTCAGTCCCTGTTCCGGACATGGGTTTAAATTCGCCAGTGTGATAGGAGAGATTGTGGCTGATCTGTTGACCAAAGGCTGTTCTGCTTTTGATTTGACCCCGTTTCGTGTGGAACGTCTCGAACCATACTCGGAAAGTTTTCCTATCCCTTGATTATCCTGAGTGCAGAAAGATGCAAATACGAATCCTGACCAGTCAAGATGTAGTACGTGCGCTGCCGATGAGCCGGGCTATCGAAGGGATGAAACACGCCTATACCCGGCTTTCGGCTGGCCAGGTGACCATGCCCTTGCGGAGCCGGATAGCCGTGCCAGACCATGCCGGGGTTACCCTCATTATGCCGGCTTATGTTAATGGAGAAGAAGACTTTGCCATCAAAATCGTTTCGGTATTTGGTCAGAATCCCACCCGCGGGTTACCCCTTCTGCATGGGGTGGTGTTAGCGTTAGAGGCGGCGAGTGGACGCCCCCTCGCTTTACTCGAGGGGAATACGCTGACTGCTATCCGCACCGGGGCAGCCAGTGGAGCAGCAACCGATCTGCTCGCCAGACTTCACGCAGAAGTCGTAGCGATTATTGGGAGTGGAGTACAGGCACGCACACAACTCGAGGCAGTCTGTACCGTCCGCTCCATTCGAGAGGTACGGGTCTATAGTCTCCATCCAGAACATGTCCACAAGTTTGTGCAGGAGATGGCTGGACGTGGTCCCATCCCCAGAAATGTGCAAGCTGTTACCAGCCCAGATGAAGCAGTCCAGGGAGCGGATATCATCTGCACGGCGACCAATTCTCCTACTCCGGTGTTTTCCGGTCACCTTTTACAGCCGGGGACGCATATAAACGCCATCGGTGCCTATACCACAGAGATGCAGGAAGTAGATGTGGAGACTATCCGGCGTGCCCTCGTTGTGGTCGATTCCCGCGAAGCTATGCTGGCTGAGGCTGGTGATATAGTGATTCCTCTGCAAGCAGGAGAGATCCCGGAAACGCATATTTATGCCGAGTTAGGGGAGATTATTGCCGGGCGGAAACCCGGACGGACCAGTCCTGACCAGATTACCTACTTTAAATCGTGTGGGGTGGCTGTACAGGATGCAGTGGCCGCCCGCCTTGCTTTAGAGCAGGCGGTAACCCATAATCTGGGCACAATGGTCTCTTTGTAAGCAGATGGATAGCTGGGGTAGGGGGGCTGTGCCCACCCTACATGCTGCATCTATATGTCTGGTCAAGGTTCCCAGGGGGAGTGGTTCCCTCTTTTCACCCTCACCCTGGCCCTCTCCCCTCAAGGGAGAGGGGAGAAAGCTGTGGTCGGCTCAGCCCACCCTACATGCTCATTTGCTATCGAAGATAGCAAATGATAAATCATAAGCATTGGAATGTACGATACTTTATTTTCTGTTAATTCCTTTTTTGAGGACAAATTGGTGCTCTGTTAAATAAGTTCTTACTAGTTGTCATGCTGAGCCGAAGGCGAAGAATCTCTTTGCAGCCCTGCTGAGATCCTTCGCTCCGCTCAGGATGACCAATCAAAAGTTGCCAGAGCATTAGTATGAGAACCTAAGGAGGTGTGTAATGAAAGGGAAAGCTGCTGTATTTATGGGACCCCATCATTTTGAAATCCGAGAGTATCCTCCTCCACCGGTAGAACCGGGGGGCATTCTGGTCAAAATCACGGCCGGAGGGATCTGCGGTTCTGACCTGCATTACTGGCGCGGGGAGATGAAACCGCTGTTTTCTGGGAAACCAGGCCCCTTTATCCTGGGGCATGAAATGGTGGGAGCGGTGCATACTTTAGGAAAAGGAGTAACCACCGATTCACGCGGTATTCCGCTTAAAGAAGGGGATCGGGTAGTCTTTACTTACTTTTTCCCCTGTAGACAATGCTACAACTGCCTGCGCGGTGAACTGAACAACTGCCCACATCGGTTCCGTTTCCGGGCTACGGTTGAAGATTATCCTTACTGTAATGGAGGGTATGCCGACTACTTTTACCTGTTTCCGGGCCATTTTGTCTTCAAAGCACCGGATAATCTGCCTGACGAAGCCTTGACTCCGGTAAATTGTGCCCTGTCTCAGGTGATCTATGGTTTAGACCGGGCCCGCATCCGGGTTGGGGATGCCGTTGTAATTCAGGGAGCGGGAGGATTAGGATTGTACGCGGTCGCTGCTGCAAAAGAAGCTGGTGCCGGATTGATCATCAGCATCGATGGAGTCAAGAGTCGGCTCGATCTCGCCAAACAGTGTGGAGCTGATGAAGTGATCAACATTAACGAGATAAAGGAACCGCAGGACCGTATCGCTCGCGTCAAAGAGTTAACCGGTTATCGTGGTGGGGCGGATATCGTTCTGGAAGTGGTAGGCTATCCACAAGTTATCCCCGAAGGGCTCGAGATGCTCCGAAAGGGGGGAACGTATGTGGAAATCGGAAACATCTGGCCGGGGAGCATGGTGACGTTTGATATGTCCCGAGCTCTGTTCAATATGGTGACCATTATCACTATGGCGCATTACGATCCCTGGATTCTTTCTGTGGCTCTGGACTTTTTATCCCGTACAAAGGACAAATATCCGATTACCCGGGTGGTGTCGCATAAATTTCCACTGGAAAAAATCAATGAGGCTTTCGAACAGGCCGAATGGTTGGGTAAGCAGCAGGATTCTCAGATCACCCGGGCTATTCTGGTTCCTTAAGGCTATTTTATCCAGGGATCAGGAGCCTTGTACAGATCAGCACCGAGGAGCGTAAACCCAGGGGCGTGGAGAATAATCCCCTAACCGGGAAAGAGGAGGAAGGGAGGGCGTAGACCAGCCATTGAGAGAGATAGAGTGTTATTATGAATTCATTCTGCTGAGGGGAAGGAGCCATGAAGACCAAAATATGTACCCTGGCCGAAGGAGCGGCCCTGATTCACGACGGAGATCTGCTTGCGCTTGGGGGGAATACGCTGCACCGATCCCCCTCTGCCTTTGTCCGCGAGCTGGCCCGTCAGGGCAAACGGAACCTCCGTCTCACCAAAACCGCCGGAGCCTATGATATCGACCTCCTCTGCGCTGCAGGTGTGGTGCAGGAGGTCTCGGTGGGATACGTGGGCTTTGAGAACCTCTTTGGGTTGGCGAAACACTATCGAAAAGCGGTAGAGGAAGGGAGAGTGAGGGTAGAGGAGCATGCCTGTTATACGGTAATCGCCGGATTGAGAGCGGCAGCCTATGGCATCCCTTTTCAACCGGTAGCTGGCCTTCAGGGGAGTGATGTGCCACAAGTCAGTGGTTTCCAACGGGTAAAGGATCCTTATAGCGGCGAGGAGGTCTTTGTCATTCCGCCCATCAAGCCAACCTGGGCTGTCCTTCATGTGCAGGAAGCGGATTCTCTGGGGAATGCCAGGATCCTGGGGAGCCCGTTTGAGGATGTATTGATGACCCGCGCCGCTCAGGGAGTAATCCTCACCACAGAAAAAATTGTGCCCACAGAAGAGCTTCAGCGCATCCCCGAACTGGTGGTGATTCCCCATTTTCTGGTGCAGGCGGTCATTGAAGTTCCTCATGGGGCCGCACCGTGTGCCTGTTATCCATATTATGATCTGGATCGAGAAGAAATTGGGAGATATTTGACCCTGGCCAGTGATCCAGAAAAGCTCGGCCATTATCTGGAGGAAAAACGGAGTGTAGATTATGGCCAGTAACTACGGAATTCCAGAAATCATGATTGTGTCCATGGCCCGTCTGTTGCACAACGGAGAAACAGTCTTTCATGGGGTGGCTTCCGTGCTCCCCATGCTGGCGATTTTACTTGCTAAACGCCTGCATGCACCCTCGCTGGTCTATCTGAACATTCCCGGTGGCGTGGATGGCCAGCCAGAGACCGTGCCAACCTCTACCGTTGGTTTCCAACTCCAGCAACATGCTGCGGCTCTTTTCCCGCTGATCGATATTTTTGATCTTTCTGCTCGTGGCAGACTGGATACTGCCTTCCTCAGTGGAGCCCAGATTGATCAGTCAGGCAATATCAATCTCAGCGTTATCGGTGATTTCTCTGCCCCACGCGTGCGTTTACCGGGCGGAGCAGGCAGTGCGGTCATCCTTCCAACGGCTCGGCGCACTATCCTCTGGCGTACAATACACAATCGACGCACCCTGGTCGAAAAATGTGATTTTGTCACCGCCTGTGGGCAGGTTGACCGTGTCGTGACTCCGCTCTGTGTGTTCCGCAAGCGGAGTGGAAAACTCGAAATCGAGAGTATTCACCCCTTCTCCTCTCTGCAGGAAGTACAAGAACAGACTGCTTTCCCGTTACCTGGTGTAGAGGGAGAGATCCCCACGACCCCTGAGCCCACTGCAGCAGAGTTATCCCTGCTGGAGAGCATTGATCCAGGCCGGGTGAGGGATGCGGAATTTGTGTAGGAATCGGTGAGGAAAAGAGGCCTCATGACTATATCCCGTATAGAACAGTTCGAGCAATTGTTAGCCATGGATCCCCAGGATCCGTTACTCTACTTTGGGCTGGGTGAAGCTTATTTAGAAGCCAAGAGATACGAGGAAGCCATTGGCACTCTGCAAAAACTGCTGGAGATCCAGCCTGAATACTCAGCCGCTTACCGGCACCTGGGCCAGGCTCTAGAGAAGAGTGGGCAACTGGAGGCAGCGAAAGAAGTCTATAAGCGGGGTATCCCCATTGCCGAGAAAAGAGGGGACCTCCAGACGAAGAAAGAAATGGAAGTCTTCCTCCGCAGATTGGAATCCCAAAAGTAGGGCTCTGGTAAGGAGGTTCTGACTACCTGTCATGGAGCCGAAGGGGAAGCATCTCGCTTTTCAGATCCTTTGCTCCGCGCAGAAGAACCAGCCAAAAGTAGGGTGGGCTCCGCCCACCGAGAAGAACCGGTGCTGTGCTGGTGGGCTCAGCCCACCCTGCATTTTTATGGCGGTGAAGAGTGCAAGAGATTTAGTCCTAGTTACTTAAGTCTCCTGGGCAGTAGAGTGTTTTGCTCAATTCCTGGTTTCTTCGGGTCTTGGTAACGGAATAATAAGGAAGTTTCCGATATACTTTGCAGGAAAGCGAGGAACCATGCAGCACATCAAGGTAAAAATATGCCACCCTTTTCAGGATCTCACCAATGGAGAGATGGAGATCCTGGCCTCTGGAAAGAGTATTGCCGAGGTATTAGACGACATTACGACCAAATATCCTCGATTCCGTTCGAAGCTATACGATGAGACCACCGGAAAACTCTGTGGGTTTGTGCATATCCTTCTTAATGGAGAAGATATGCGGTTTTTTCAAGCTGAAGCAACTCCTCTGCAACCGGGAGACGAGGTGTCGATTGTTCCAGCCTATATCGGGTAAGATGTAAATAAAGAATGTCCTTTTTTTACCCTTCAAGACGTAGCCCTTCCAGCAGAATCCACTCTGCACGCCTCCGAGTCTGGACCATCTGCAGGGGGAAGGAGGCTATCGCTTCATACAAAAGTGCCTCCTCTGAGGTCAGCAGACCGCTGAGGAAGAGGTATCCACCTGGTGCGAGATGTTCCATAAGATCAGGGAGCAAAGAGAGGATGATCTGTCGCTGGAGATTGGCATAAATGTGCGGATAGGTCACTGATCCGAGAGCCTGGAGACTCCCGACAAAAAGATGGATCCGATCAGCGACCTGATTGTGATGAGCATTTTCGCGGGCATTGGCAATAGCCAATGGGTCGAGATCACAGGCCACAATCTGGCTATCCGGTCTGAACAGCGCATGAGTGATGGCCAGGATACCACTGCCGGTCCCTACATCCAGCGCCGAACGCGGTAAAGTGTCTGCCCGGTCGGTTATCGCTTCCAGCATGAGCCGGGTGGTCGCATGGGTTCCTGTGCCAAAGGCTTGTTTGGGCTCAATAATTACTTCTACCTTATCCGCAGAAGAGGATTCCGCCCAGGGGGGACGAACAACTAACCTCTCTCCGATGGCCAGGGGAGTAAAGTAAGCATGCCAGCCCGTATGCCAATCTTCTTCCGGAAGACGGGAGATTGTGATAGAGGCCGCAGGGAGGGGAAGACCAAGGGCTTGAATATGCTGATACCCTTCTTGCAAACGCTCCTGCAGCGCAAGTTCGTCCTGAGCTTCGAAATAGGCTACGAGGTGCCTTTCCTGTTCTTCACACCCGATGGCCCCTTCCCGGAACACCAGGTCGCTCACCGCATCTTGGCTCTCTGGAGCATAGGGCACAACAGCCACCACCCACCAGCGGGGCATAGATTTTGTTGCATGCATAAGAGAATACACCAGACCACAGCCAGAGCAATGACCAGAGTAATCGAGGGTAACCAGATAGGAGGTTCGCCAAAAAACAACCCCCACCCTGCCCCTCTCCCCTGGTTAGGGAGAGGGGAAAATTTATGTCTAGGTACATATCTGGCGATGGCGTAGAGACAGCCAATCTTTTCCCGGTGAAAAACGCTTCCCCCTCTCCTCTTTTCCAGTGCCGGGAAAGGGGTACAGAAAAGGATCAAGCTTCATTGGATAAAACGAGCGTACCCGCTGCTGATAACATGCCACCCATGCCATTAACAAGGGAGAGTTTTGTGTTAGGTACCTGTCGCTCCCCACACTCGCCACGCAGTTGGCGGACCGACTCAATTATCGGGAAAATACCATACATACCAGAATGGGTATAGGAAAGACCACCACCATTGGTATTAATCGGCAAGGAGCCGCCAGGGGTGGATTTCCCTTCCTCAAAGAAATAGACCCCCTCACCTGGCTTGGCAAAACCGAGCGCTTCTAGCATGAGGGGTGGTCCGGAGGTAAAGGCATCGTAGAGCATCAGATGATCGAAATCCTTATGCGTGACACCAGCCATCTCGAAGGCTTTCTGTCCAGAAATCCGGGTAGCTTCGCTAAAGGTCAGTTTTTTCATCTGAGTAAGCATCACATGTTCGGTCCCTTCTCCTGCTCCTCGCACATAGACCGGTTTTTTCGCGCAGTCTTTGGCCCGGTCGGCACGGGTTAATACTACGGCTCCACCTGCATCCGTCACCAGACAGATATTCAGCAGGTTGAAAGGATAGCATACCGGTCGAGAGTTGAGTACATCCTGGATGGTGATCGGCTCACGATAGCGGGCTTTGGGATTGAGGCAAGCCCAGGCACGCGTAGAAACCGCTACCTGAGCCCACTGTTCCAGCGTTGTCCCATACTCATGCATATGACGGGTTGTAATCATACCAAAGTAGGTAGGCGCACCAGCAAAACCATAGGGAATCTCATATTGACCACTCAGGCTGGTGTCGCGACTACGGGTCACCCCAACCCTTGAGCGTCCACTTTCCCCATGCGAAACCACTGCCACATCACACAAACCATGGTATAAAGCCACCATGGCGTGGCCCACCATAATAATGAACGAACATCCCCCTACTGATGTGCCATCCACATAGCGGGGAGTAACACCCAATGCCTCCCCAAGGAGTGCCGGAGAATGCTGGCCAGCGGTGAAGATCCCATCGATGTCCCGGATTTGTAATCCGGCATCCCGTACAGCGTTATGGATGGCTTCCAGGTGGAGGGAGAGCTGGCTTTTATGCGGTAAGGTGCCAATTTCATCACTTTCATCCACACCCACAATACAGACTTTATTCGATAATTCCTTCATTCATCCTTCCTTTCCTGTTGTATAGTCCTATTATTTCGCTGGTTGAAACAGAGGGATGGTAATCTCATCCGTCAATCTCTCAAAGACCACTTCCACCGGCATATCGCATGTGATGACCTTGGGATCCGGGTCAATATTGATCAAATTGGACATCATGCGTGGACCTTCTTCCAGTTCGATCATGGCCAGCACGTAGGGGGGGTCGATTTTAAACGCCGGATTAAATTTTTGATAGACGATCTCGAATGAGTAGAGTTTTCCCTTCCCACTGGCCTGGATCCAGGTAATATTGCGCGAATGACACTTTGGGCACATGATTCGGGGATAAAAGAAGGGACCACAACTCTCACATTTTGGTAGCATCAATTTCTGCTCTTTGAGCCCATCCCAGTAGGGTTTAGCTTCGGGTGTAATCGGTTGTGGAAGAGGACGATTCAGTTCCATGATACTCCTTTCTTCGATTTGGATTCTTCAGATACTCATGACAAGTGCTTCGTCGAAATACCAGAGATTTGTTGAACTCAGTACAACCCGTCACAATTACGTATCCAATATCATGTTTGGCTAGAGCAGTAGCCTGTAGCCTGTAGGGTGGGCTGAGCCCACCGAGAAGCACTACAACTGTGTTGGTGGGCAGAGCCCACCCTCCCTTTCGCTCAAGATTGAACCATTTTGGATACTTTTTTGTGACGAACTGGACCTAGGTAACAAAGCACCAGATACCAGACACTAACCATTAACCATTAAGAACGTGGCAATGGCCAGCCAAGCCATTCCGAAATCCCTCGACCCATGATCCACTCCTTGTCCGCATCGGAGAGAAAAGAGAGCTCCTCAGTAAAGAGGGTAATGGCCTGTCGATAAGAACAGGGTAACCGGGTCAGATCGGTGCCCCAAAAGACCCGTTGGGGACTAAAAGCCTCTACGACTCGACGAATATGCGGATGCAGGCCAGGGTAGGGATACGATTCGGTGACGTAACAGGGTAGAGCAGAGGCTTTCACCGCCACATTAGGATAACGGGCCAAGGCTAATACCGGTTCGAGTGCCGGACCAATCCCCTCGTCTTTTACCCCAAGACCCAAGGCCAAATGGTCAAGCACCAAGCGCAATCCAGGATGGCGAGCAGCAATGTCTCCCAGCCGAGGCACCGATCCAGGGACAAAGACCATCACCGGAATACCTTCACGCTCTGCCGCCTCCCAAAACCAGTCTGCCGTACCATCAAAAAGCCAGGGACGATGCTCGTCACTATGAAAAGTGAGACGCACCCCGAGCATCCCCGGCTGGTTCTTCCATCCTCTGAGTAGCTCTCGACTCTCTGGACGCTCGATGGCTAACCGCCCCATCACCGCAAAACGATCTGGGTATAGCCGGGCAGCCTCGAGAGCCAGATCATTACGATCCCCTTCCCAAGAAGGAGGAACAATAACCACCCGATCCACCCCCGCGGCATCCATCTCCCGGAGCAAATCATCTTTACTAAAGGGGTGGGAGCGATGGGCTCGTCCTGCTCCCCATGCTGGCCATGGACGGTCTGGGCTGTCTGCGGCCCAGATGTGCACCTGTGCATCAACAATAAACATGGTTCCTCCCCAAGTCTCTTTTACGCACTTCGCAACGCATATCACTTCAGAATCAAATAGCCTGTTTGGAAAAATACCCGTCTGCTGCGTCCTCCCTCTCCTGGACCAAACAGACAGAGGCAGATTACCTCTGCACGGAGAGAAAGTCAAGCAAGTTTTTGATTACACTATTGTCCGTGGTCCCTGCTCCAGGGCCTGCTGCGCTGCCCGTACACCCATCTCCATCATCTGGGCCATGATGACCGGACGAAACTCCAACCCTCCACTGGGTAATTCCGTTGCTGGCCGTATCACGTACAGATTCAACTCTCTTTTTCCAGCAAATGGGTTTGGATGCTGGGGATCATCAAAAATTGCAGCAATTTGTGCAGGAGTCAGTAAGGTTTCCGCCTTTTGTCGTATGCTGGTGACATATCGAATAACTTGATTGTAGAGGTGAGCTCTCTCTACATCGTTTATCAGGATTTCCTGGAGAAACAGGTCAATAGTACGCATAAGGATCTTGACCAGGTGGGCAAATCTCTCTTCACTGCGTGGTCGCCGGTCCGGTGAGAGCAAAATAGCATAAATATCTGTCGCTCCATGATCAATGGCTATCTTCAAGGGGGCAAGCTCTCGTACTCCACCATCCACATACTGATCACCATTTTCCTCTATCTGGACCGGGGGCATCAACACCGGTTCACTGGCCGAAGCCAGGAGGACCCGGAGTAAAGTTCGGCGACTTATTGCTCCTCCTCCAGGCTCCCCCGTGTGTTGATTCCAGTACTCGATCTGACCACTCTGGAGATTAACCGTAGTAATGAAGAGCTCCATACGCGAGGCAACAATTTGGGTGTAACGCTCCTCGGTAATAAAAGAATTGAGCAAACTCCACAGAGGATGCGAGTCATAGATGGCATCACGGGTAAGAATATCGAGTGGTTCCCGTTGCCGGATAATATCTTCTGTGCGCACACTACTGTAAATGGTTCGAAGTAATTGAATCTCATCAGTGACTACGAGTGGAGCGATGAGCGCACCAGTGCTTGTACCGGCGACTATATCAAACCGGATATTCTGTTCACGGAGTTTTTCAATAACCCCAACCGCAAAAGCTCCTCTCGATCCACCACCACTAATGACGAGTGCGTTAGCCATGGTCTGTACCTCTTGTTGAAGAAGAGTACCTCAGGGAGATTTCTCAATTTTCCGGACGCGGTATAACAGTATACTTCTTGCTTATCCTAGCGGTTTTCCCTTTTCACCTCATAAGCCGCCACGACTAATCCCTGCTTGATTGCTGCGGCTTCCAGGAAGAGATTTACCTCAGGAGGTCTATTCTCAACGTTTTTAGAAAGTGTCTCCTCGATACGTTCCGCAATAGGTGCAAGATCTACGGTGCGAAAATAGGTGATAAGGGCCTCAGAACTATCGAGACGATCTATCTCGCTCCATCGGGCCTCCACGGCGCTAAGGAGCGCTCGCATGAGTGCTTCAGGTTGAATGCCCACCATACGGGAAAAAATACCTCGCTCAACCATAAAATAGTAAGGATGAGGAGCCTGCTGCAATTCTTTATAGAGGCGATGGGCTTCTGGATTGTCTGGAAACCGGGTTGCACAAGAAAAGAGAGCTAACAGGAAGGAAACGAGGAGGAGTTTACTAACTGGACTTTGATAGTTGCGCATTATATTTTTGCCTTCTCTTCTGGGTATGCTCTCATTCATTTCCCTATTCTGAACCAAACCCAAAGGGTTTTCAACCATGGATACTTTGAAACGCGGAAGTCACTTCGGAGAGAATGTGTTGGGCTGCTCTGCTACGATCTGTCGCGGTCAGAATTGGGCGTCCCACCACAATATAATCACTCCCGCGGCGGATGGCTTCATACGGAGTGGTAATTCGTTGTTGATCATCCTGGTTAACAGACCAGGCTGGACGGATACCCGGAGTCAGAATGATGAAACGGGATCCACAGGCCTGCCGGATCGGGAGAATTTCCTGGGGAGAAGCGACCACTCCATCTAATCCTGCCTTTTGGGCGAGCTGCGCCAGGTGCACCACATAGGCTTCAACAGGGGTTTCCACTTGCAAATCCTGTTTGAGCATTTCGGCATTAATACTGGTGAGAAGAGTAACTCCAAGGATCAGGGGACGCCGCACCCCTAAACGTGCCGCTTCGGCATGCACGGCTTCCGCTACCGTAGCCATCAGACTATATCCTCCGGCCGTATGCAGGTTAAACATAAAGACCTGATGACGGGTAACCGCTCTTCCTGCTGCGGCCACGATATTCGGGATATCGTGAAATTTTAAATCCAGGAATACCTCTCCACCCGTCTGATGAATGCGGGTGATGATGGATGGGCCTACCGCGGTAAAAAGTTGGGAACCGATCTTAAACATCCCCACCCAGGAGGCAAGTTGCGAGACTAAATCGAGTGCCTCTGGTTCTCCATCGACATCCAGAGCAAGACAGATGCGCTCTTTGGCTTGTGTATCCATATATGTTCCTCTCTCACCATAGCTCTTATCCCAACAGAGGTTCCCGCGAAGAGGCGATGGTCTATCACTGACGAATCACCCCGAATCGGGTCACTTCCAGCTTTTCCTGCTCTTGTTTTCCCACTACCCACCCCCTTGCGCCTACCAGCGTCTTCAAGGTTGGCCGGAGAGGACCGGTGACCTTTACTTCCAACCCAATAAAACTCCGCAGTTCTTTCTGCAGAGGGCCGGTGATTTCCCAGTATTTCCGTGCAGGAGTTACTAACAGGAGGGAGGCAAAAGGAGCACTGCCCCCCTCCTGTAAAACGCCCTGTAGCGACTCTGTATGTCCTGAGACTGAAGAAGCCATACAACTCGAGAGGAGCAAAAATAAGCTCCCGGTGGACAATGAAGTGTATGCGAAAGAAAACATCTTCATTCTGTGCGAATCACCGTTAATTGCAGTTGGCTTTCAGGATTTCCACGCAAAGTCAACGTTGCGGTGTTCCCTCCGCTAGCCGGTGCCTGGAAGAGTATATAAGCTGTACTGGTTCCCTGGAGAGTTCCCACTTGACCGGAAAAAGGTTGTACAAAAGGTCCTTGCAAGGTTATCGGCCCATTTCGTCCCTCACGTGTCCCCTGTAGATTGATACCACGGAGCTGTCCAGTGATCTGGTCCCGCTCTGGAGTTTGATAGTTAAAAAGCACATTATTGTTCAATCCGGTGCCATCAATGGCCAGAGCGATTACCCAATTGGCAAAGGCTTCGCGAAAAGGATCAGCTCCTTGCTGAAAAGGGTTACGCATCTCCCGGAGTGTCGTACGAATATTCTCGATACCAGTTTGAGGAGAAGTTGCTAGCTTTCTGAGGAAGGTAATCCCTCCATTATCTGTAAGACTCGCGGGATTGGTTTGTGAATAGATTGCTCCACCGGTCTGTTCGAAGAGATAACGGAGCAAAAGATAACCAGCCGCGCGGCGTGGTAAGCTATCCTGTCCCCCAAATGCATCGGTTCCGGTTACAGAGAAAAACTGAATCTGGTCAAGATAGGATTGCACAATATTGGCCAGGTCATCTCCATTTTCGCTAAAACCGGTAAGATCCTCTGCCAGATGGGAGAGCGCCTCGTTAAGCCAGAGCTCTTCTACTGGGGGATCGGTTATCCCTTGCTCGAGGGGTTGTAATACTTTTTGATTAAAGTTGAGCAGATGCTGGAACTCATGGGCTATTGTAGCCTGGATGAGCCCCAGGGGAAGTGAGATAGTTGGGAAAGCCACGTAAAAAATCTCCTGTTCATTACTAAAAGGATTAGAGGCATCCCGGACAAAGAGATCAGCAGCCCGAAAGAATCCGGCTACTCCACTTCCGTTGAGTAAGGAGGTGACCAGAATGGTGATGCGCCCATCACCGTTGACATCTGACTCTTCCCCAAAAAACCGGACACTTCTGGGATAGATAATCTCTTCGAAATCCTCAAACATCTGTTGAATTTGCGCCGGCGAGATAAACCCCTCTGTCTCATCGACGAAAAAGACACTCCGGGTGCCCACAACACGCGCGGTAGCGGTACGTTCGACAAACTGATCGGTTTCCGGATTGAGGATAAAGAACGTTTCCCGATCTCCTACCTGCACCTCAAGGAGATTAAAGGGTCTAACCGAGCCGGGTTGGACCAGGAGAAACCCCTGACGAACCAGCCTCTCCTCTTCAGCTCGAAGATACTGATCCAGGAAGAGTCGTCTATCCTGCCATGAATTCCGCGTATGCTCGGGCCTATGCTGGGCAAGCCATTTTGAAGAGGGGACGCTTCGCAAGCTTACCGGTTGAGTACCGGGAAGGGGTATGGAGGTATAGACCACCTGCAGGTAAGCTTCTTGATTGGTCGGCGTTTCCAGAATCATCGTGGTCTGACTGTTTACGGTAATTACTTTCTTTACCTCACCCACCGCAAGCGAAATCGGTTGCGGTGGTGCTTCACCATTGTCTCCTCCTCCACCATTGCAACTGAACAGTGACCACAGGAGAATACTCAGCACCGCCACAGACAGCATTCGAGCTATTTTCATAGGATCCTATCTTCCATTCGGCATTGAAGATTGCTGGACCCGAGAAGATTCCTCCTCTCGTAACCCCTTATTCAAAAGGACAAAGATCTGCCCCTTCTCCTCAGGTGACTCTTTTTGATAAAAGATGAGATCATCTTTCCCATCCCCATTCAGATCGACAACCTGCAGATAAGGAGAGGTAGGGAGTTCGGTTTGGATAAAGGGTTTGGCAAAGAGCATCCCTTTATGCTTTTTCGGATATATCATAACCTTCCTGTCACGAGCAATCAAGAGATCTTTGTGGCCATCCCCGGTAAAGTCCCCGGCCAGCGTCGGCCAGACCCCCTGGAGGCGAATACCATCGGATAGATCGATCACATAGTCTGTTTTCTCTTCGAAGTCCGGTTTAATCGAATAGTTGTTTGTCCGGAAGAGGTGAATGGTTGTAACAATGGATACCTGGTTCGAGAGAAGGTTTTTGATAATATCCCAGAGTCCAACCTGCACATAGGAGAAGAACAGGTCTCCTTTACCATCGCCATTGACATCTTCGATGGTTACCCCGGGAGTAAAACCGTCCAGGGAGAGGGTCTGGGTCGGCTGAGAAGAAAAGGGTTTCGCAGGATTTTGGGTGTGCAGAAAAAGCAGGATCGTCACTTTTTGCTCGAGCAGTTTACCGGTTACTTTGGTAATCACCACATCGGCAAACCTATCCCGATTCACATCTACCGGTTTCAGGATGAGCAGATGTTGCCGGGTGCGTTCTTCAGCGGAACGCACGGCGAAGAATAAGGTCAGGGAAGGGGTCGAGGCAAATCGGCCATTGGGTTGTTGCAAATACACCGAAAGATACTCCTGGCGCGGAAGGAGCAGATCGGGTCGTCCATCCCCATTAAAATCCTCTATGACGATACGGGGGAGACGATATGCGACCTGAAGAGAATAGTCTCTGAAGAAGCCATCTTCTTCTCCCGCACTAAAGAGAAAAGTACGTGGTGTTACCTGAACCTCTTCCGCCAGTTGCCATTGCTGCTGGCTATCTTGACGAAAAAAATGGAGGGCATCGAATTGGGGAAGGAGGAGCAGCGGCAGCCCATTCCCTTTCCAGTGGCTGAGGAGATTCCCACGCGGAAGCGCTCCAGGTTCTGGGAAAACGGTAAAAGTTGGTGAGGAAAGAAGCGTTTGCGGGACTGGAGAAAAATATCCCTCCTTCTCCTGAACGTAGATATTGATCCCTTGCCGGGTCAGATACAGGATCTCTTGTCCCGGTGTGGGAGCCACATTACCTACATCCAGCACCGTGGCTGCGGGATCAATTTCCCATCGTTGCATCGCGGCTGCAGAGTAAAGGGCTAAAGGATGAAACCAGAAAATGGAAATCCAGCGATGCTCGGTCGGATAGAGGCCGGTTTTGTGTACCACTAGCAGATCGACAAAACCATTTCCGTTGAGATCTGCTGGAATGATAGAGAGCACCTTTCCCTCAACCGTAAGGGGTTGCGAAGAGAAGATGTTCACTCCTTCGGCTTGTCTCCAAAAGAGAGAGAGGGTTATAAGGAGGAGAATAAATGCAGGGAAGGATTTTATTTTGCGATGTACGAGGTGAGTACAGTTGGAACAAACCATGTCTATTCCTCTCTCCTTTTCCCTTTCCTCTCCGGAAAGCTATGCTATAATCAGGAAAGATTTGCTCTTAAGTATATCACTAAGCATTTTTCACAAAAGCCAGCGGTAGGGTGGGCTGTGCCCACCAGCACTGCCAGGGGTATTCTTGGTGGGCACAGCCCACCCTACGGGCTATACACCAAAACGAAAGAAATTTAGTCATAGTTACTTACCCGGCATGAACAGTCAAGACCTACTTCATTTACTGATGGTGAACCTATTCCCTATACGTTCCCCGCGGTCAGGCTAAAGCTTTTGGTGCACTCAGGATAAACCCCTCGCGGTATCTTACAAGCGAGAGGCTTCGTTTTCGGCTCAGCATGACCACACCTCAGAACGTACTGAACAGAGCAGCAGGGATAGATTTGTCTATCCTCCATCTATGAGGCTCGTATTATGGATCCTTTACGGCAGATTACCTCCAATATATATTATCTCCCGGGGATCACGAATGTTGGGGTAGTGATCCATGGAGAAGAATGTATCCTCGTTGATAGTGGTTTAGACGATTCTACTGGTCGAAAACTGTTCCGTCTATTCCAGGAACACCAGCTTAAACTCGTGGCGATTATCCATACGCATGCCCATGCCGACCATTATGGAGGGGATGCCTATCTTGTAAAACAAACTGGAGCAGCCGTCTATGCCCCCCCTATCGAAGAAGCGATTATTCGCTATCCGATCCTGGAACCATTTTATCTCTATGGGGCATCCCCACCAGCCGAGCTGCGCACCAAGTATTTTATGGCACAACCGAGCCGAATCGATCACATCTATGCAGACCATTTTACCATTGCTGGCATAGAATGGGAAGCTATCCCTCTCCCCGGTCACTCCATTCACCAGATGGGATTGATGGTTGGAGAGGTATTCTTCTGTGCAGATGCAGTCTTTCCTGAAAGTATCCTGGATAAACATCAACTCATCTACTGCTTCGATCTGGCCCAGCAGCGGCATACTCTTCAGAAGTTACTGGAGATTCAGGCCACATACTATCTCCCTTTTCATGGCCCTGTGGTGACAGATATTAAAGGCCTCGTGCAGAAGAATTTAGAGAATATTCAGCGCCTGGAATCTCTGCTTCTCCAGTTTCTGGAGACTCCTCAACAGACTGAGGAGCTGTTAGCAGCCGTAGCCGACTATCTGGGATTAACCTTGAACACAGGACAGTATTTTCTGAACCTGGCCACAATCAAGGCTTATCTCTCTTCTCTCAAAGAAGCTGGTCGGGTCACCTTTACCCTTCAGAACAATCGCCTCTACTGGAAAAAGGAGTAAGAGGATTCATCAGTGAAGTGAAATGTACTTGACAAGAGAGGTATGATCTTATAAGAGTCTATAGTAATTGTTTTTATCCGAAATTTCCCTTATACTGTGTTTCTCCTGGCAGAGGGGATCAGGTGCAGAAGGAGTATCTTTCCATTTCCATAAGGAGCATAGTGTTATGGCAAGAGCCCAGTTAGTTGTTGAAGAGCTGAAGAAATGCGGGATTACCCATGTAGCATGGTTACCAGACAGCGAATCAATTTATATGTATGAGGCCCTCATTGCTACACCAGAACTTTCCCTGATACCGGTGTGCCGAGAAGGGGAGACCTTTGCGATTGCTGCAGGCCTGTATCTCGGCGGGAAAAACCCTGTGGTTCTCATTCAAAATACCGGACTCCTCGAATCTGGCGATGCCCTGCGTGGAACGGTATTGGCGCTGGAGATGCCTCTTCTGGTTATGGTCGGCTATCGGGGATATCATGGATTTATTGCCGGAAAAAAACCTTTTGATACTGCGGCGGTGTATACAGAGCCCATCCTGAAGGCCTGGGGCTTAAAATATTATCTGGTGGATACGGATCAGGATGTCGGTAAAATCTCTCTGGCTTACAAAGAAGCGCAAGAAACCTCAAAACCGGTGGTTATCCTCATTGGTCGTGAATATGTATAGGAGAGAAGACTCATGATGAAATTAGAAGAGTGTTTAGAAGTGTTAACCAGATATCGGACCAGCGAGATCGTGATTCCTACCATGACAGTCGCGCGCTTGTGGCCTTCCTATTCTCAGCATAAGGAACTCAATTTCCCCTATGTGGGTATGGCAATGGGACACACCTCTGATTTTGGGTTGGGGATTGCCCTGGCCCAACCACAGCGTCGAGTGATGGTACTCAATGGGGATGGGAGCATGCTCATGAATCTGGGGAATCTGGTTACCGTAGCCCATATGGCTCCTCCCAATTATATCCTGATGGTCTTTGAAAACGAAAAATACGAGGTCACCGGTGGGCAACCTATTCCGGGGGTGAAGAAGGTAAAGTTTGCGACTATAGCAGAAGGGGCTGGTTTCAAGAAAGTTTATGCGTTTGAAGAATTGGAACCGTTTACACGTCAGTTACCGCAGATATTACAGGAAGCAGGACCTGTTTTTGTGAACCTGAAGGTGTTCTTTGAGGGGAAGATCACCCCTCTAGCAAAGCGTCCTCCTCTGGCCGAGATTGGACGGCAATTTAAAGCAAACCTGGCTCAAACTGCTTCAGAAAACGCCTAGAGACGTTTGAAGCCAGAGAAAAAATCATCACCTAGTTTACAGTAAAGATAGTGAGAGTGAGAGGTATGAGAAAAATCGAGATTGCCGAAGTAGTATCAGCCAAAACTGGCCTGACCAAAGCGAAAACGGAAGAAGCGATTGAAGAGATTCTCCATCAAATTAAACTCGCCCTGAGTGCTGGAGAAGAAGTCATTCTCCGGAAATTTGGCACTTTTCGGGTCAAATACAAAAATGCGCGGATCGGGCGCAATCCGAAAACGGGAGAAGAAGCGGAGATTTCTGCTCGACGCGTAGTCCGTTTTTATGCAAGCAAAAACCTCAAGACAGGGGTTGATAGTAACGGATAAAGACGAGGTGAGGTGCACATAGTCTATGGCATCGGTTCAGTTAGAGCATGTCACAAAACGGTTTTATACGCGTGGTAAAGGGGAGGTGATTCCTCTCAATGATTTAAGCCTCCGGGTACCGGATGGGGAAGTGCTCAGTATTATTGGGCCAACTGGTTGTGGAAAAACCACCCTGTTACGCGTCGTAGCCGGGTTAGAACGGGTAGATTCTGGTAAGGTCTATTTTGACGAGACCCTGGTCAATGACCAGCCAGCCAAGCTGCGAGGCATAGGCATGGTTTTTCAAAACTACGCCCTCTATCCCCACTGGAATAGCTGGGGAAACCTGGCCTTCTTCTTCCGCCTGCGTCGGTGGGCGTATCAGGATATAGATGAAAAGATCCAGATTACTTCAAAAGTAATGGGACTTGGATTTGAAAAGCTCCTTGGACGCATGCCACGCACACTATCTGGGGGGGAGAAACAGCGGGTCGCGCTGGCACGCTGTATTATTCGGGAACCACGGCTCTTTCTCCTGGATGAACCGATGTCCAATTTAGATGCCAAGCTTCGGGTACAGACGCGTGGAGAAATCAAACGTCTGCTCAAGCAGTTTGGCATTACCACCCTCTTTGTCACCCACGACCAAGCTGAAGCGATTGCCCTTGGGGATCGTATAGCGGTGATGCGGGAAGGGAAAATCGAACAGATTGGCACGTATCTCGATCTGTATTATGAACCCCACACTCTTTTTGTGGCTGGTTTTGTCGGCACTCCTCCTATGAATCTCTTCCGGGGAATTTGCCACAAGGCGGAACAAAAATTTGTCTGTTCCGCCTTTTCTCTTCCCCTGCCGGGATCGGTTCTGCGCGAGGTTTCTGAAGGAGCGGAACTGGTTTTAGGTATACGGGCAGAGCATATTCAAGTCGTTTCTCATACAGAAGACTATACAACCTGGGGAGGAGTCGATTTCACAGAAATACTCGTCTCTGACCAATCTCAACTCGTACATCTCCATCTGGGAGAGGATCCCTGCGTGGTGAAATTACCGATGGACCGGATTGTGCATGAACGAGAGAAATTGTATTTATGCTTTCCGAAGCAGAAAATGCTGGTTTTTGAAGGAAAGGAGGGGAAATTTCTCTCGTACATTTATTAGGCCTTTACCACATATACTCCATGCGGAGAGACGGTAAGGGTGAGACTCCGGCAGGGGATCCCCTGCACAACAAAGGGACGTTGCATTGCTTCGGCAATTTCCTGAGTCCGCTCACAGGTCACAGCCAGGACAGTGGGACCGGCTCCACTGAGAGCGACCCCCTTTGCACCAGCTTCTAGCGCCGCCTTTATTACCTCCTGAAAAGGCCCCATCAATTTCTCCCGGTAGGGCTGGTGCAATCGATCCTCCATAGCGGTGCGCAATAAATTTTCTTTCCCCTGAGCCAAGGCGGTAAGGAGGAGAGAAACCCTCTGCACATTAAATACGGCATCACGGTGCGGAATGGTGAGAGGAATAGCGGCTCGTGCTCGTTTGGTCTCTACCTGAAATGCTGGAATGACCAGGACAAATTTAAACCGCTGGTCTATAGGAAAATGCGTCCAATGCACTTTACCGTCTACCATGGCCGAGACAATTCCTCCTCCATAAAAGGCAGGCAGCACATTATCGGGATGTCCTTCTTGTTTTACTGCTATCTGGACTAATTCCTCATCAGAGAGCGGTTGGCCAAGGAGAAAATTGGTGCCAGCAAGTCCTCCAATCAAGGCTGCAGCGCTACTTCCCAGTCCACGCGCTAAAGGAATACGATTGATCAGGGTGATCCTCATGCCGGATATGGAGCCACCGGTGTGCTGGAGGAGGATCTGGGTGGCTTGATAGACAATATTGGAAGCATCGGTGGGTAGAGTATCTTTTCCTTCTCCTTCAATCTCAATCGTTACCCCTGACCCTTCCTGTCTCTCGAAAATGATTTCGTTATACAAACTTAACGCCAACCCAAGGGTATCAAATCCAGGACCTAAATTCGCTGTGGTAGCAGGAATACGAAGATGCACCTTTTCCATATGTTCTTATCCACTCTTCTATCTTCTTTGTTCAGGAGAAAGGAGGGGCAAGGGCAAAAATCTCTTTTCCCTCTACTTATATCTTAATCAATTTTTTTCCGCAATAGCTGGTACCTTTTTATGAACTCATAGTGAGTATTTTTCTCTTGTCATCCCGAAGCGCAGCGCAGGGAAGTCCAATCGTCATCCCGAAGCGCAGCGCAGGGAAGTCCAATCGTCATCCCGAAGCGCAGCGCAGGGAAGTCCAATCGTCATCCTGAATCCTTCACTATGTTCAGGATAAACTCTGTGAAGGATTTCGCATGTATTGTTCCAAAAACAGGAGATTCTTCGCTCCGCTCAGCATGACATGCTGAATACAACCTGTCACAATTACGTATCCAATATCATGTTTGGCTAGAGCAGTAGCCTGTAGGGTGGGCTGAGCCCACCCTCCCTTTCGCTCAAGATTGAACCATTTTGGATACTTTTTTGTGACGAGCTGTACCGAGTTTTACTCGCTATGAGTTCTATCATAAATTCTTTAGCCAGATAATGCAAACTGGCTGTGTCAGGCTGAGGAGGGCAAGGGAACAGGGTACTCCAGATCAGGATGCACTCTGCCGAATAGTCGCGATATAGTCCAGGACTGTCTGTGCCAGTCGAGGAGAATCAATGAGTACCGAGGCTTCATTGTTGTATTTGAGCGCACTGTGCGTCAAATTGTGGCTGCCCAAAAATACATAACGCCGATCAATAACGATCAATTTGGTATGGGTACGCTGTTTAAGCGTATCGAAGGTGACGGCGATTCCCTTTTTTTGGAGACGAGAAGCCAGGAGGCGGTGTGTTTGATTGAGTTGAGCATCTTCTTCCTCTTCTGCTCTTTCAAGCAAAACAGACACCGAGACCCCTCGCTGTGCCGCAGTGATAAGGGCATGCTCAATGGCTGCTGGACGATTATAGGGCTTGTCTGTGCTGACAAAAAGATACATACTCATGACAATTTCTTTTTGGGCAGTGGCCAAATGCTTTTGCAGTACCTCAAAATACTGTTCATTGGGGAGAAATTGGAGGGAGAGGGCGCTGTCCGAAAACCTCCCCACATTGGAGAGGAAAAGCAGGACTACCAGCAGACTTACCAGCAACCACGATCGCAGGCTTGAGAACATTCTGACGCTCTCTCTACGCACGATGCACCTGATCGGTCACTCTATGCATCCTGGAAAGGGAAGAGGACTCTGATGGAGGCGGCGGGAATCGAACCCGCGTCCGAAGATATTCGGCGGAAGGCCTCTACATGCTTATCCTGTGTTTTGGATTTCGCATTTCTCTTATCCCACAGGCCGGACATCAAGAAATGCTCGTTCAGGTGGATTTTCGCTCTTCTTTCCCCTGAACCTGGTCAGAAGAGCTAGCCCATTATCTCGACGCTCTTACTTCTCCCATGGGCGAGAAGAAGCAGAACGTTAGCTGTTCTTACGCAGCTAATGCAAACTCTTGAGTGTCTGCAATTACGTTTTCCCATTTGTTTTACGAGCCAATGGGACCTCGGCATGCAACCTTCGCCTCAATTATCCCCGTCGAACCCTGTCGCCCCCTTTCGGTTAACGATACTGATGGCGGAAAGCTCTTTCGATTTCGCGTTCGGCAGTTTTTCGTTTTAGGTCTTCGCGTTTGTCAAAGAGTTTTTTCCCACGAGCCAAGGCTAACTCGACTTTTACCTTCCCTCTGGGGGAAAAGTAGAGACGTAAAGGGACCAGTGTCAACCCCTTCTCTTGCGTTTTCCCAAATAGCCGTTTGATCTCTTGCTTATGAAGCAAGAGCTTCCGTGATCGCTTTGGCTCATGGTTAAACTGATGGGCCTGAGCATAGGGACTGATGTGACACTCATGCAGGTAGACTTCCCCTTTTTCTACGGTAGCATAGCTATCGTTTAAATTCGCCCGTCCATCTCGCAGAGATTTGACCTCAGTGCCCTGCAGCACTATACCTGCTTCCAGGGTCTCTTCAATGTCGTAGTTATGCCGCGCCTTTTTATTGTTACAGATGAGCTTTTGCATTGACATTATTCCCTCTTCTTACCGTGTGATAATATTATACCATGCAAGGAGAAGAAAATGCAATCAGGCTCGAGGAGGTTGGTTACCGATATTCCTGCCCTTCTTTTCTTCAAGAGGCAACGTTCTTTCTTGCATCTATCAAAATTCATGCTACTATGTAGAAAAATAAACCCTTTATTCAGCTCGACCTGGGCAGGAAAGGGTGAGGATCCCAGGATAAACAACAAAAGCCTTGTCTCGTCGGATGATAGATGAGAGAGTGAAGGGGAGGAGGATATGACACCTCGCGTACAGGAAATTTTAAGCTGGTATGGTAGTGATAACCCTGGAACCTTGACCAATCTGGCCCGTATACTCAACCATGGAAGACTCGCTGGATCTGGGAAGCTCGTGATTCTCCCGGTAGATCAAGGATTTGAGCATGGTCCTGCCCGGAGTTTTGCTCCCAATCCTCCCGCTTATGATCCCCGCTACCACTACAAACTGGCTATTCAGTCCGGCTGCAATGCCTATGCCGCCCCACTCGGGTTTTTAGAAGCTGGGGCCCGGGAATTTGCGGGAGAAATCCCTTTAATTTTAAAAGTGAATGACCACGATGTCTTGTTAGAGGAAACCGATCCTGATCAGGCATTGACCAGTGAGGTGGGAGATGCGCTGCGTTTAGGGTGTGTAGGTATTGGTTTTACCATCTATCCAGGCTCCAGGCATCGTATGGAGATGTATGAGCAGCTTCGTGCCTATGCCGAAGAGGCGAAACAGTATGGATTGGTGGTAGTCATCTGGTCCTATCCCCGTGGTTCTGGCTTGAGTAAGGCGGGAGAAACCGCTATTGATGTCACCGCCTATGCCGCTCATCTGGCTGCTCAACTTGGGGCCCATATTATTAAAGTAAAACTCCCTACGGCGCATCTAGAGCAGGAAGCAGCCCGCCGTGTGTACGAACGTTACCAGATTCCGATAACCACACTGGCGGATCGTGTGCGCCATGTGGTACAAGCCTGTTTTGCTGGCCGACGCATCGTGATTTTCTCGGGAGGTCCTACCACTTCTGATGAAGAGGTCTTTGCCGAGATCCGGGCGATTCGGGATGGAGGTGGTTTCGGGTCGATCATTGGCCGAAATTCCTTTCAGCGGCAAGAGTCTGATGCCTTAAAATTTCTGGAGACGATCATGCAGATCTATGCTGGAGAAATGGCTTAAGTAAGTATCACTAAGCATTTTTCACAAAAGCCAGCGGTAGGGTGGGCTCCGCCCACCAGCACTGCCAGGGATATTCTTGGTGGGCACAGCCCACCCTACATTTTTATGGCGGTGAAGAGCGCAAGAAATTTAGTCATAGTTACTTAATACAGCTTATCATAAAACAGTATCCAACGTCGATCAATCTTGATTGCGATAGCAGAAAATGAAATTGGATACTTAAGAAACACCAGCCTCGAAACAGAGGGAGTCAGGATGGTGCGAGGAGTCGTCGTCACGATAGCCGATCAGCGGTTCGGGTCAGGAAGGAGGTTGTATGCAGCTACCCACTCCAGATGAACTGGTGATTTCTACTCTTGGTTCCTGTCGTTTCCCTTCACCATTACGCATACAACATGAACACTTCGTAGACGAGAGTCAGCGAATCCTGCTCTGTTCTGATACCCACCAGTTGCAACCCTTTCTGGAGTCTGGTCACCCCCCTCCAGCCTTTGAGCGGGCAGGACCACGCTCCGCTCTGTTTTTTGATCCCCCTCAGGTGAGTTGTGGGATTGTTACCTGTGGAGGACTCTGCCCAGGCCTCAATAATGTAATCCGATCGCTTGTCCTCACCTTGACTTATGGGTATGGCGTACGACGGATTCTCGGCTTTCGGTACGGCTATGCCGGGCTGTCCTCAAAGAGTGGATATCCACCGATCCATCTCACTCCACAAGTCGTGGAGAGTATCCATGAACATGGAGGAACCATTTTGGGATCGTCTCGAGGGCCCCAAGAAGTTGAGGATATGGTGAACACCTTAGAACATCTGAAGATTGATGTCCTCTTTGCGATTGGTGGCGATGGCACCCTCCGCGGCGCTTCTGCCCTCTGTCAGGAGATTGCGCGTCGCAGGCTCTCCATCAGTGTCGTTGGTATTCCCAAAACTATCGATAATGATCTCAACTGGATACCACGCAGTTTTGGGTTTACCACGGCAGTGGAAGAAGCGAGAAGCGCCATTGAGGCTGCCCATACTGAGGCTCGGGGCGCCTGGAACGGAATTGGTCTGGTCAAATTGATGGGACGGCAGTCCGGGTTTATCGCTGCCCATGCTACCCTGGCCAACAACGATGTCAATTTCTGTCTGATCCCGGAAATTCCTTTTGTGCTGGAAGGAAAAGGCGGGTTTCTGGAAGCTTTAGAAACCCGCCTGGATCTCAAGCATCATGCTGTGATTGTGGTCGCAGAGGGAGTGGGACAGGATCTGCTCCAGGATCCGGCACATATGGAGCGTGATCCCTCCGGGAATCAGCGCCTCAAAGACATCGGAGTCTTTCTCCGGGAACAGATTTTACAGTATTTTGCCAAGCGCGATAAAGAGGTTACCATTAAATATATCGATCCAAGCTATACCATCCGCAGTCTTCCGGCCAACTCACTCGACTCCGAATTTTGTCTCATTCTTGGACAACACGCTGTGCATGCAGGAATGGCCGGGAAGACCAACCTGGTGGTGAGTAGCTGGAATCAGCGTTTTATCCACGTACCAATAGCTTTAGCTGTTGCCCGTCGTCGGCAACTCAATCCCCATGGAGAAACCTGGCAACGAGTTCTCGAAGCAACCGGACAACCAGCGTGGATGGGTGGAAAACAGGAATAAGAAGTAGAGGTGTATATGCCCGCTCTCCCCTTTGAATTCTGGAAAGCAGCATTTCTGGTGGAAGTGACCCCTTTTAAGGCCACTTCCCTGAACCAACTGTTAACCAGTGTTACCCTGGCTCCGGAGTGGTCCATTTTCTACCATCTCCACCAGCGATTCTTTCGAGACCCTGTTCGGCTGCCTGAATATCCAAACGACTTCGCCGCCTGGGCGAATAATATTCTTGGTGATGCAGTGGTGGCCGAACGTCTCGCTAACTTAAATCTGTTTCGGAGTGTGGATCTCAACGTTGTACGCCGGGAAATCAGTGTTATCCTGGCTGAACATCTGCTCCAAAATGGTGATGGGCGTTCTATCGCTCCAGACGAAGCCTTTATTTTCTGTCAGCCTCGGCTGGTCGGTTTTGGTAGCAGACGCATCGCTCATAATGTGGCCGAATTCCTCGCGATCCTGCGGGATGTAGATAGCGATGCCATCGGGTATCATCTTTTTGCTCCCAAAACTGCTCCGGGACGAGTAGCCAACGATTTTGCGGCATGGTTCAGACAGTTAGGATACGAAGCCCTGGCCCAGCAGCTTGATGCGTTTGATCCCTATTTGAATAGTCTGGAAGATAATCGAGCCTATTTGATCGAGTTGATCGAAGCGGGTATCCATTCCTGATCCGTTGGCGGAGGCAACAATGATTGAATCATATCGTGGGATTGCGCCAGACAGTATGCTGACCGAACTCCATATTCTAGCCGAGTCTCTACAGGGGCGTACTCTGCAGCATGTAAATTCTACCCGAATGGGGGGTGGAGTAGCAGAGTTACTGGCTCGCCTGGTGCCCGGCATGGACTCTCTTGGTATCCGTACCCGATGGGATGTTCTTCGAGGTACACCAGAATTTTTCGAGGTCACGAAGACGATGCATAATGCTCTGCAGGGAGCGGATATTGAGCTTTCCCTTGAGGATCGACATACCTATTTGCAATGCCTCAAAGAGAACGCGCAACAGTTGCAGCTTGATGCCGATGTGGTGATTATTCATGATCCTCAACCAGCTTACCTCATTACTCTGTGTCCGGTAGATCCTCGAAAGATGGTCTGGCGATGTCATATTGATCTTTCCCATCCCAATGATCAGGTATGGCGTTTTCTCCGACAGGCGGTGAGTCGATATGCCATGGCCGTCTTCCACGTCCCCCCTTTTGCCCAGAGATTACCTATCCCACAGGTTTTGATTGCCCCTTCGATCGATCCTCTCAGTCCGAAGAACTGTGCACTGAGCGAGGAAGAGATTACAGCAGTCACCGATCGCTTTGGTATTGATCGTCACCGGCCTTTACTGGTCCAGGTTTCCCGGTTTGATCGATTCAAGGACCCCTTAGGGGTCATCGCGGCCTACCGTTTGGTCCGGCAAAACTTTGACTGTCAACTGGTACTGGCTGGCGGGAGTGCTATCGATGATCCCGAAGGGCAACAGGTGCTGGCAGAGGTAGAAGAAGCAGCCGGTGGAGATCCGGATATCTTTGTCCTGGCCTTGCCTCCAGATAGTGATCGGGAAATTAATGCCTTGCAGCGTGCGGCAACCATCATTCTACAGAAATCGACGCGTGAAGGATTTGGGTTGACGGTTACTGAGGCGATGTGGAAAGGGAAACCGGTGATCGGCGGAGCCGTAGGGGGAATTCCTTCCCAAATCATCCATGGAGTTACCGGTTTTTTAGTACACTCCGTGGAAGGGGCCGCCTTTCGTCTGCGTTTTCTCCTCAGTCATCCCCGGGCAGCAGTGCGCATGGGGGAAGAGGGACGGGAGCATGTGCGCCGAAATTTTCTCATTACTCGTCATATCCGGGACTATCTGTTGCTTATGCTGATGATTATCCATGGCTGTCCAGAGGGCCCCATTATGCTGCCTGGAATCCAGACACAAGGCTAGTGCTCTGGTAAACTTTTTGCGGGGGGTTATCCATTCGACGAAAAAGATTATACCAAGACGATGCTATCCTGTCGATACATTGTGGTCACATTGAACGCAACGAAGGTCTGAGCAAAAGATACTGCGTGGACAGGGGGTAAAGCCTTGGTAAGCATTTGGATTGACACGGCACTCATCTGGAAAGTAGACTTTGGGAGTTGCTGGTGAGCTATTCGGGGAGGCAGAGGAGACTGTTGTTGAAAGAGGTAAGGACACCAGAATATGAATATCCCAAAGATGGGGATACGCCCAGCTTTGATACTGGCGGTGATATCGGGAGTTCTTCTTAGTGCAGGGTTTCTGGTCGATCCCTTTTTTTTACCGGATGGTTTGCATTGGTACCGTTGCTCTATGCCCTGGAAGGACAAGAGACTCGCAGGGGGATGCTCCTGGGTTGGGTCACCGGTTTTACTGGGCATGTTCTGGGGTTTTACTGGCTTGTAGACACCATGGTGATTTTTGGGGGCATTCCGTATGGGATCAGTCTGGTGCTGTTTTTCCTTATTTCCCTTGCCTTTGGGTTAATTCATCTCCTCTTTGTCTTTCTTTATACCTGGGGAAGCAGGGGTATACGTCCGGGTTCATTCTGGCAGGCCCTCTTCATCGCTGCACTGTACACCTCGATTGAATTCCTCTATCCCCATGTCTTTCCCTGGCGGTTAGGGAATACGCAAATTGCCTGGCTTCCAGTGGTCCAGGTCGCTGAAGTGACTGGAGTATTCGGGCAGCAGTAGATATTTACACAGAGGCCACCATAGTATGGGATATCCCACTCTATTACGAGCGGACGTTTTACAATCGCTACGGAGACCTGTTTGCCTATCTTACGACCGGAATAGTCCTGGCTCTACTGTGCCGGACTCTTTTGTGGAGAAGAAGAATCTGAAGGGAGGAAAGAGATAGAGATGCCCTCATACCGGTTTTGTCGTCCAGATGACCTCACGCTGATCGTCACAGCGATCAATCAATGTTATCGCATTCACTATCCCCATGAACCAGAGATGACTATAGATCGTTTTAAACAACTCATTACGCTCTATGACATTCGACCGGGAAATTGTATGGTCGCCCAGGAGAATCGGAAACCGGTCGGGGTAGTGATTAGCACCAAGCGCGATTACGGTTCCTGGATACAGGCCATTGGTTGCAAACCGGGTTTTCAACGACGGGGAATTGCCCGACAATTAGTGGAAGCGCTCTTGCGCAAAATCTATATCCAGGGAGTCCCCCTGGTTACTGTAGATGTGCCAGAGGAGAATATACCAGCCCAGCAGTTTTTTGAGGCCATGAACTTTACGATTCGCGGACGTTATATTAGTTACCGTGGAGATCTGAGTCCTTGTCTTGAGGAGACCGGTGAGATAGAAGTCGTTTCATCCTCCGAACTGCTCACCTATCATGCAACCTTCCACTCTTGTACCCAGTGTTGGGAACGGAATGCCGAATCCTTGGCTGGATATGGCAACCTTCCGCACGGCTATGCGTATCGAGAACAAGGAGCGCTACGAGGGTATCTCTTGTACTGGCATGATACTCTTCTCGATTTGGCCATTGATCCTCAGACCGATATGGAACGAGTGGGGAGAGCATTATTCGGCTCTTTACGGAGAGAAGGAATTTCTCAGGCTTCTCTCTCCAAAGTACCCGAAAATGATCCGCTCAGCTCAGTCTTAGAGAAGCTTGGCTTGACTCCTTTTGCTTATCATCTATTTATGGGACAGGATTTGCGGTGAGGACGTTTTATTGATTCATACTGTTGAGAAAATCCTCATTGGTTTTGGTTCGAGACATCTTATCCAGGAGAAATTCGAGCATTTCCTGGGGATTAAGCGATTGCAATGCCTTGCGCAGAATCCAGACGCGGTTGAGTTCTTTTTCGGTGAGCAGCAGCTCTTCCTTGCGGGTACCCGATTTCTGCAGGTCTATGGCAGGGAATACTCTGCGATCGGCCAATTTGCGATCTAAGACCAGTTCCATATTACCCGTTCCTTTGAACTCCTCAAAGATGACCTCATCCATACGGCTCCCCGTCTCGATTAAGGCCGTAGCGAGGATAGTGAGACTGCCCCGTTCCTCTGTTTGTCTTGCCGCGCCAAAGAAGCGCTTCGGGCGCTGGAGTGCATTGGAATCGACTCCACCGGAGAGCACCTTTCCGCTGGGGGGAACTATGGTGTTGTACGCTCGGGCTAGACGGGTAATGCTATCCAGCAGGATGACCACATCATAGTTGTATTCCACCAGGCGTTTGGCTTTTTCCAGGACCATCTCGGCTACCTGAATATGCCGTTCTGCCGGTTCATCAAAAGTAGAGCTGATCACTTCCGCTTTCACCGACCGTTCCATGTCGGTTACTTCTTCGGGCCGCTCATCAATAAGCAGCACAATCAGAAACACTTCGGGATGGTTCGCCGTAATGCTATGGGCAATAGTCTGCAAGAGCATAGTTTTTCCAGTGCGAGGTGGTGCCACAATCAACCCCCGTTGCCCCATCCCGATCGGCGTAAAGAGATCCAGGATTCGTGTGGACATATCCCCAGACGGACGTTCCAGATGGAGCCGTTTATGCGGGTAGAGGGGGGTCAGGTTATCAAAGAGGATCCGCTCTTTGGCCTGCTCTGGATTGGTAAAATTGATAGCCTGAATCTTCAGCAGGGCAAAATAGCGTTCTCCTTCCTTGGGAGGGCGAATCTGGCCGGTGACGGTATCTCCCGTGCGCAGATCAAAGCGGCGTAACTGACTTGGAGAGACGTAAATATCTTCCGGACAGGGGAGATAATTCGCTTTGGGAGAACGCAGAAAACCAAACCCTTCGTTGTGAATCTCCAAAACACCCTCTCCAAAAAGGGTACCCTCTTCCTGGGTTTGTGTATCCAGGATTTTAAAAATCAACTCATGTTTCCGGAGATGACTGATCCCTGGAATTTGGAGGGCTTTGGCGATATCATGAAGTTCCGCCACGGTTTTTTCTTGAAGCGTTAATAAATTCATCGTTTTCCCTTGTTTTTCTTGTTCGGTTACAGTGTGATGGTTTGCACCATCAGAGGATGACTTGCGTTCGGCCATACGAATACTATACCTCCTTATACGGTAAGGGCACAGCCTTGCTGTGCGATTTGGAGTAAGAATGCGTCATTTTGCGTTTCCAGACGATCCGTATACATTAAAGGAAACCACAAGATGCGGGGCTCTTATCTTTCGGTGAACAGTGCGCACATCCTGAACAAGGTGACAGCCTGGATGGCCTTGTGGGTGTGGATATCAGAACAGAACTACCCTTAGTATACCAGAAAAGAGAAAAAAAAACCACTATTTTTCGTCACCAGAGAGGACCGAAAAGGCTTTTTTGGATATAAGGGAATTCTTTTCCTTACTGTGCAAAAAGCGAGAGGCCTCTTCTCTGTTGGATAATGATCGTTTTGCATTATGCATGATCTCTCTGCCTGACAGTTCGTGACCCGTACAGGTCAATAAGAGTGCTTCTCCCTCTCACGAGTCACGAATCCTTTGCAATACAAGGCTGAGGTTCGTTACTGAAAAAAAGAGTTCACCGCGGCGATAATGTCCTCTGTTTGTGGAATCACCAACGGGACCAGTGCTGCACTAAAGGGCATAGGGACATCTTTTGACGCCACTCTCTTGATCGGTCCATCGAGATAATCAAATCGCTCCTCACTGATAAGCGCCGCAATTTCTGCTCCAGCAGATGCCGTCTTGCACTCTTCCTCGGCAATCACCACCCGGTTGGTCTTTTCGACAGAACGGAAGATCGTCTCTTTATCCAGAGGAGAGAGTGTGCGCGGATCGACTATTTCCAGACTGATTCCTTCCGGTTCAAGTTTGGCCGCTGCTTCCATGGCTTTTTGCACCATCGGACCGGTAGCCACCACCGTGACATCTCTCCCTTCCCGTTTGATATCCGCCTGGCCAAAAGGAAGAGTATAGTCACCTTCAGGCACTGGGCCTTCCATAGTATACATCCGTTTATATTCGAAGAACAGCACCGGGTCATCACTCCGAATTGCAGTCTTCATGAGCCCTTTGGCGTCATAGGGGGTAGAAGGCACAACCACCCGCAAGCCGGGGATATGCATAAACCAGGCTTCCAACGTCTGCGAGTGCTGAGCGGCGATCAAACGGGCTGCCCCGCATGGCAGCCGCATTACCAGAGGGACATTAGCCTGTCCGCCAAACATATAGCGCACTTTTGCGGCTTGATTGACTACTTCATCCATGCAACAGGTCACGAAGTCCACGTACATGATTTCGGCGATGGGGCGCATGCCAACCAGCGCAGCCCCTAAAGCCACACCGGCAATTCCGGCCTCTGAAATCGGGGTTTCTCGAATCCGATCGGGAAATTTTTCCGCAATTCCCCGGGTCACCCCATATGGGCCTCCATGAGCGATCACATCCTCTCCCAATATAAATACATTTTTATCTCGTTCCATTTCTTCCATAATGGCTTCACGAATAGCATCGCGAAACGAGAGTGTGCGCATGCAAACCTCCCTTCTTACGCTTTAGACACCACATCTTCAAAGAGTTCTTCTGGAGCAGGGAAAGGACTGGCGTGAGCAAACGCTACGGCCTCCTCTATCTCCTGTTTGACAGCTTGTTCTATCGCTTTGGCCTCTTCGTCGGTCAGGAGATTCCGTTCCTGAAGATACTGATGAAACAGTTTAATCGGATCCCGTTTAGACCACTCCGCCACCTCCTCCTTGGCTCGATACTGCTGGATATCTCCTAACGAATGGCCATGGAAACGATAGGTCTTGCACTCGATCAAGGTGGGGCCTTCTCCCTTACGCGCTCGCATAATAGCCTGATGAGCGGTTTCATATACCGCCATCACATCCATCCCATCGACCGCCACCCCAGGGAGTCCATAGGCTACAGACATATCGGCAATATCGGTGACCAGCGTGACCTTCTCCTGTGGTGTCCACTGAGCATATCGATTATTTTCACAGACAAATACTACTGGAAGTCTCCATACTGCCGCAATATTTAAAGCCTCATGGAACGGTCCCCGATTGACCGCTCCATCACCAAAAAAACTGACCGCCACCTGATCCGTTTTGCGCATTTGCGCAGCCAGCGCGGCGCCGGTGGCCAGTCCTACTCCTCCGGCGACTATCCCATTAGCCCCAAGCATACCGATAGCAAAATCAGCAATGTGCATGGAACCACCCTTCCCCTTGCAGTAGCCGCCCGCTTTCCCAAAGAGCTCCGCCATCATCTTCTTGACATCGGCTCCCTTGGCAATACAATGTCCATGTCCACGATGGGTACTGGTAATATAGTCATCTTTGCGGAGATTCGCACACATCCCGACAGCAACCGCTTCTTCCCCAATATAAAGATGCAGGGCTCCTTGCACATTATTTTGTGAGGATTCGTAAAGGGCTGTCTCTTCAAAGATGCGAATTTTCAGCATGGTCGCATACATCTCTAACAATTTTTCCTTGGATAGATCCATTCTTTCTTCCTCTTCCTCCTGGTAGGTATATATGGTCTTCGATTGGCTTATAGTTGAACCCCCAATTCTTTGCCAGCCGCACAAATCTCTTCCCAGGTAGTCTCTTCGATCCAGATCCCTTCCTGAGCACGCCGTTGCTGGGTGCGGAATTCTGGTTCACCCGGTATGAGAATTTCCTCAAAACCGGGGAGGGTAGGTGAACTTTTGATAAAGGTAATCAACGCCTCGAGTCGATCCAGAAAAGCACTATGTTCGGTAAAATGTGCTGGATTAAGCACAAAGGCAAAGATTCCGTTTCCCACACGCGGGGCATCTTTCCGGCTACAGCCCGCCTCACTCAATGCTCCACAAAGAATTTCGACCATCATAGCCAGAGCAAACCCTTTATGCCCCATGGAGCCTCCCAGCGGTAAGATTGCCCCCTCGGGCGGGCCGTAAAACTTTTGGGGATCCGTAGAAGGGTTTCCCTCTGCGTCGATAATCCACCCTTCCGGTAGCGGTTCTTTGCGATTGCGTTTCACCATGATCTTCCCCCCTGCTGTCATACTCGACGTGATATCCATCAGGAAAGGAGCTCCCTGTTTGGTCGGAGCAGCAAAGGCAATCGGGTTGGGGGACATCCGTCGAGCTCTTCCGCCAAAAGGAGCCATCAGCAGACCTCCCCCATGGTTATTCACCATGACCATCCCAATCATATTCCGTTCGACCGCCATCAAGGGGTAAGCTCCGAGTCGACCAATATGGTTGCTATTATACGCCGTAATTGCACAACTCCCCGCAGTCGCAGCCCGCTCAATAGCAATTTCCATGGCGCGTTTCGCCACTACCTGGCCAAAACCCCAGTTGCCATTGAGGACAACGGCAGCCGGAGACTCTTTAACGATTTCCATAGGCGCTCCGGGTTGTACAAGCCCTTTCCGTATCATCTCTAAATAGCGGGGGATGCGAATCACCCCATGCGAGTCGTGACCAGCCAAGTTGGCATCGACGAGATGAAACGCCACTTCTTCGGTTTCGTTTTTAGGGACACCAGCGGCTGTAAAGAGTTGTACGGCAATCTCTCGAAGCTGTTGAGCAGAAAATGTTGGCATCGTCCTCTTATCCTCTTATTTTTAGAACTAAACGGTGAGCAAGTCAATTTTTCTTTTGCAGAAGTTGTATCACAGAGAGTACCTCTCGTCAACATTTTTAAAAAGATTCCCCTTATCCCTTTTTGCCAATTGGACAAAAAATTTAATTACATAACTATTTGATTTTCAATATGATTGCAATTTTCTCTCTGACCGATTCCCCTATTTCTTTGTGCAAGAAAGCGGGTAAGGCCAGGCAAAAGAAGAGAATCCATGTGGAATTTTTCTTTTCTTTCTTTCCGGATATTCTGGCGTGCCATGTGGGCAATTTCTGTTTCTCGCTGGGCACGATTTTCCCCTGAAGGCTTTCAAGATCAATATCTTAACAGAAAATTGTCCTGGCATGCCTTTTGCTATAATAAGTGGGTGAAGAAAAAAATAACCATGGGGTATAGAGGTCAGGATAAAAGATGAAAAGAGATTCAATGGAGAAAGAAGGAGGAGAAACAGATGTTACCGACGATGTGGAAGCCTTTGAGCGAGGATCTGTGGACACTCCACCGGAGCATTGATGACCTTTTTAATCGCTTCTTTGCCCCGATGGAGAAGAGTTTTTCTATGACAAAGAGTTTTCAGGTGGCCTGGTATCCAGCGGTAGAGAGTTATACCACTGATGGAACCCTCCATGTAGATGTTCATCTGCCTGGGGTTGATCCAAAACAGGTTCATATCAGTGCGCTGGGGAATGAACTGACCATTAGTGGTGAACGACCATGGAATGAAGAATGGAATCAGAACCGCCAGTACTTCTTCCGGGAAATTCCCTATGGTCGGTTTGAACGCACCATTCGGCTGCCGGAGAACGTAGAGGCCGAAAAGGTCTATGCAAAATTCCAGGATGGAGTCCTTCATATTACTCTACCTGTTTCGTCTGCAATTGCCCCGAAGAAGATCCCCATTGAGGCCGGTGAGGTCGTAGTTCAGTAATCTTCCTACCCATTATCGAGGTTGATAAGTAAGGAAAGAGCAGGCTCCAGTTGCTGAAAAGGCCTGGAGCCTGCTCTTTTTCTCATACCACTCTCTGCTCACCCAACCCCTCCCCGCAGTGGAGGGGCAATAGGCCTGTATTACATCGGTCAATATCGAGTTGCTCGGCCAATTTACCACGAAGGTATGGCGTGTTCGGCTCGGTTATGACCGCTCAGAACGAGGCGCTCTAACCTCACTTGTTTTATACACCCCTTCAGAGCTGCTCCCATTCGTCTCTGTCGATTTTGGCCTGTCGCAATATTCTCGACAAAAGCTCCTTTCCAATATCACTGCGATGAGGATTCGGTAGTCGCAAGGTAATCTCACCTTTGATCATAAATTGAAGTTTTCCGCCAGCATAAGGCCCCTCAAAACCCAATTGCCGTAAATAACGAATCAATTCTATCCGCTTGACTAGACCCAAATGGGGCATTATACAACTCAGTTCGATTCCTTCTACGACAGGTAAGGGAAGATGCTTAGAAACCCGTAACAAAATCGACTCTTCTAAAACCTCTTCTAATTCTTCTCGACAGGCTTCGAGCGTATCCGCATGAGCGTAAATGCATCAAATCCAGGAATTTCCCCATAAAAGGTATTATCCGGTAATATTTCGTATTGTGCCTGTCGCATAGCCGCCCGGATATCGCTTGTTAACATTCTGACCTCCTTACTTTGGCGCCCTTATGTATCGGGTTCAACAGAAAGGGGTGAAGTATCATACCACATTTATCCCTTGATCACTACATGTTCAGGACTGCTGTCTCCTGGTTAACCATCCAAAGGAGAGCCTGTCGGGCCTTTTCACGGTTAAAAGGAGGATGGAGATGGTTTGGACGCAACCAGCCCCCTCTATCCTGCTCAGCGGAGAGATAGAGGGGAAAAATGGATGCTGTAGTCTGTGCACAGCCTAACTGTTGTGTAATCGTTGGTCCCATTCATACTCTTTGGTGGTTGCCAGATCCTCCATTCGTTGAATACGACGGTTGAGATTATCAAACTTGCGCTTTAAACGATGCAATGCCATCGGCCGTGAATGGAGATAAGAATCATAAAACTCCTGATCCTCCTCAGTTTCCAGAGGAAGAGAAGGTTCGGGTTTCATGAGCAGGGCAGCCAGCAGGTACAAACCGACGATGGGCCAAACACCTGAAAAGAGCAGGAGACCAATGGCAATGACCCGGGTCCAGAATACCGAAAAATCTAAATATTCTGCGATCCCTTTGCACACCCCACAAATAACCCCTTGCCGTGACCGGTAGAGTCCGGTCTGCCGTCCTGTAGATCTCTCTCTCATCTCAATCCCTCCCTCTTTCTTTCTCGCTCCAGCAAGAGTGTTTCCAGCGCTTCCACCCGTTCTTCCATTCTGGATAGTCCTCGATACAGTTCCTGGATAAGTCTGGCTTCCTCTTCCTGACGCTGTCGAGCAGAGCTCCCCTTCCAAATTTTTAATCCGGCAAGGATAATACCCCCAACTACAGCGACAAATGGTGTTCCCAAAATCAGGAGAACGGCCAGTGTTCCCACACCAAGACACGAATACCATTCAGTCATCCCTGTTTCTCCTTGTCTCTCTCCGTCTCTCCAGCTACTCACCCGGCAAATTGGGCAGAATGAATAATGAACTGAAGAGGGCTTCTGAAATCAGAGCGCCTTCAGTTCATTATTCCTTGAGCATTCTCAGGACCACCCTACGCAGGGGTATTCCCTTCGGTCTTCTTTGCCGAAGAGGACTTGAGAGCCTGAAGCTCCTGTTCGATCTCATCATCCTCCAGGAGAGCGAATTCATCTTCGAGACTGCGCTTCCGTCCAAAGTTCACCAGATCTGCTTCGGCCTCCATCCGCTCAATACGGTTTTCAAACTTTTCAAAGCGGAGCATAACCTCAACACTGTCTATCCGCCGGAGCTCTTGCTGAGCGCGTTGCTTCCTTTGGGCGTGGATATGGCGCTGCACCAGCATCCGCTGTTTTTCCCGAGCCGTATTCAGTTTCTCCTCAAGCTGCACGATGTCTTCTTGATATTGTTCCACAATGGCATCACACTGGGCTAGCTCCTTTTCCAGGGTCTCTGCCTGATTGCGGTAACGCCGCTTTTCGATCAATGCCTCGCGGGCCAGGTCTTCGCGCCCTTTGTTCACCGCAAGCTGAGCCCGTTCACCCCATTGTTTTGCACGGGCCAGAGTCTGATCCAGTTCGCGCTGGATCTTCTTCTTGGTCGCCATAGCCCCAGCACAGGAGGCCTTAATCTCAACCAGCGTATCCTCCATCTCCTGGATCATCAGGCGAATCAACTTCTCCGGATCTTCCGCCTTGTCGAGCATCGCGTTGATGTTGGAATTGATGATGTCTCGAACCCGGGTAAAGATACTCATCCTCTCCACTCCTTTCCTCAACAGGGAGGTTGAAAATCTCTCTCCTTATATTGTAGCATTTCCTGGTGGTTGATAAAAGCGCTGAAATACTCCGATTGTTCTCCATCAGGATCATTCCGAGCCTCTGTTCTCATCCTTCGTATGCTTTCTATCTTTTTGCAGAAAGTATGCCAAACAGGTTTCTATTCTCTAACCTGTTTTTTTATAAATAGTTAGCAACTTTTACTCCCCTTCTCGAGCTTGACAAACCGAGAGGAGATGGCTAATATATGGTAAAAAAAACCAGTATATGGTCAAAAATCCTATGAAGAGAAAATCCCAGCGTGTTTTTGATATGCACCCGGCTCGTATGCCTGAGGCTTTGGGGCATTCAGAAGCCTTTCTCGATTTTCAAGAACGCTTATCCCGCATGGCTCAGGTTGATCGACCGGTGTTGATTGTAGGAGAACGTGGTACGGGAAAGGAGCTGGCGGCCATCCGTTTGCACTACCTCTCCCAGCGGTGGGGCAAACCTTTTGTGACGCTCAACTGTTCCGCGCTGGTGCCGACTCTGATTGAATCGGAGTTGTTTGGTTACGAAGCAGGTGCCTTTACCGGCGCAGTCCATCGTCGAACCGGGCGGTTTGAAGCGGCGCACCCCGGCACGCTCTTTCTCGATGAGATTGGCACTATCCCTCTGGAGGTCCAGGAAAAGATCTTGCGGGTCGTCGAATATGGGACCTTTGAACGGGTGGGGAGTGTGCAATCGATCCAGGTAGATGTCCGCATTCTGGGGGCGACCAATGCTGATCTCACCGCACTGGTAGCCTCAGGCCGCTTTAAAGCCGATCTGCTGGATCGACTGGCGTTTGAGGTTCTCTTTCTTCCCCCTCTGCGGGAACGAAAGGAGGATATTCTCCTGCTGGCGAATCACTTTGCGGCTCGTATGGCTTTTGAGCTCGGACGAGAGGAAGTCCCCCAGTTCAGCGATGAAGCGATAGAGGCTTTAGAAAGCTATCCATGGCCCGGGAATATACGAGAACTCAAAAACGTGGTCGAACGTGCAGTCTATAAAGCAGATACCGCTTTGATCACGGAGATCGTCTTCAACCCTTTTCACTCTCCTTTTGGTCAGAGGGTTACCCAAAAAGAAGAGGACAAAATTTCGAAAACCGAAAACCAGGACTCCTTACGGAAGGAGAAACTCGAGGTCTCTTTACCGGAAGCGGTACGAGACCTGGAAATTCGGCTGGTCAAACAAGCCCTTGAAGCGGCAAAATATAACCAGCGCAAAGCAGCCAGATTGCTGAAGCTGACCTATCACCAGTTCCGGGGGCTCTACCGAAAATATCAGGACGTGCTTACTTCATCGGAACCGCACACCGGTCCCGGATCAATGGAGACTTTGGAAAAATGAAACCCCTGCGCCTGGTAAGCCTGGGCGAGTTGTTGGAATTCCTGCTCTGTACGATACATACCGATCACAGATCCACTGGAACCGGCGAATTTGACTGGACAACCAAACCGGCGCGCAATGGCGATCATTTTCAGGTTCTTTTCCCCGAGAACGGCATCACCATAAATTCTTCGCCGCAGATCAAAATTTTTATTCATGCATTCACCAACAGTTTCATAATCTCTCTGGAGAAGGGCAAACTTACAGGTCAAAGCGTATTCGCCAAGGGTTTGCATGGCCTGGATCACTTCTGGATCCTGTTGGTGATAATGCTCTTTGACAGTGCTATGCACTCTACCTGAAATCGTCCTGCCAAAAAACCCATCTGATGGATTCCCCATAAAACCGATACGAGCATACGCTCTGGCAGTAATTACGGTCACAACACTTCCTCGAGATAAGGAGCCAGCAGGACACCTGGTTGTAATTTCCTTTCCAAAGCACTAGTCTCTCCAGGTAGGATGTGAATACCTTTTACCAAAAGATTAGCCTTGAGAATCGATTCCTATATCTATATATCATATCCTTTATTCTTTTCCAGCAAGAGAAAAATAATACTTGACCGTATCGGATACCTCAACGTATAGTTTTGGTCAGCGAAAGAATTTGAAGTCATAAGCGAGCAAGAGTGCCCAGAGTGAATAATTGAGATCAGACCTGAAACAACCACTCGCCGAAGTGAGAGTGGAGACCCCTGAGGCAAAGATGAGGTAAGCATGAGCGCAGAACTGCAGTATGATGTCGAACTACGCGGAGTCACCAAGACTTTTGGAGATTTCCTGGCGGTAGACAATGTCTCGTTAGGCGTTGAAAAAGGACAGTTTTTGACTTTGCTGGGTCCAAGTGGTTGTGGTAAGACAACGACGCTCCGGATGATTGCCGGTTTTATCCATCCAACCCGTGGTGAAATCTATATTGGTGGTGAGTTGATGGGTACCCGGCCTCCCTACAAACGGGATAGTAGCATGGTGTTTCAGGATTATGCGCTCTTTCCGCACATGACGGTATTTGAAAACATTGCTTTTGGCCTGAAAGAACGCCGGATGCGGAAGCCCATCATCCAGGAGAAGGTCGAGCGCATGCTCTCCTCGGTGGGATTAGAAGGGCTGGCTGACCGCAAACCTTCTCAGTTGAGTGGTGGGCAAAGACAACGGGTAGCTCTGGCTCGCTCTCTGGTACTAGAACCGACAGTACTGCTGCTTGACGAACCTTTAGGAGCGTTAGACCTGAAACTGCGGAAACAGATGCAGATGGAGTTAAAACGCATTCAGGAACAGATTGGTATCACCTTTATCTATGTCACTCATGATCAGGAAGAAGCCCTGGTCATGTCTGACCAGATTGCAGTGATGAATAAGGGACGGATCGAACAGTTGGGGAGCAGTCGGGAGGTTTATGAGACTCCCCGTACCAAGTTTGTGGCCGATTTCATTGGGGAAACCAATTTATTGCGGGGACCTGTCCGCTCCGTAACGGCCACAACAGCTCGACTCGACCTGCAAGGAGTCGAGGTACTGGTCAGTCATACCGGAAAGGTACAGGCTGGAGACCTGGTCCACTTTTCCATCAGACCAGAAAAGATTGTAGAAGAAAAAGCTTCTGAGCAATGCGAAACGATCCTGGAAGCGGAAGTGGTCGAGGTGATCTATAAAGGGTCTGTGGTGCGCTACAGATTAGAACTTACCACTGGAGAATCGCTGTTTTATGAGGAGCAAACGAAGTATCATCCTCAACCCTACCAGGTCCATACACGCCTCACCATCGGCTGGCGAACAGAAGATGCGCTGGTGATCGAGGAGGCAGGAGCATGATCAGCACTCCTGATTTTGTGGTTAGATAGTCCCCAAATTTGCCCGGTGCTGGCCATTTTCTTCCGGTGGTGTATCTTCCCACGGATAACGGCGACCATCGGATCCCCGGGCAGCAAATTCCCATTCTTCTTCCGTCGGCAACCGTAAACCGAGATAAGTACAAAATGCTTAGGCATCGGTCCAGCTTATCGGCACAACTGGATGGTCTTCCTTTCCGGCAATTGATGAGTCAGGGCCATGCGGATGACGCCAATTCACCCCGCGTATGGATCGCCACCGGTCAGTCCAGACATAGCCTCCACCCCTTTTTTCCGCATCAGTCTGGTAGCCCGTGGCCATGACAAAGGGAGCGAATTGCTGGTTAGTCATCTCAAACCGCATTAAGCGGAATGGGTGAACACGTTCTTTTCGAGGGACCGCATCAGGTTTCCCCGCCGGATCACCCATACGGAACTCTCCATCCGGAATAGGAACCAGCTCAACCGCTATAGCAGAAGTGGCCAGGGTCAGCAGAAGATAGCTCAGGAAGACTCCTATACAAAGAATCTGCCACCCGAGATAAATAACCCTTCTTCTGGCCTATAAGAGATTTATCTGTTCCAGAGCTTGATGGATCGCCTTTTTTTCCTGTTCCGAAACCGGCTGCATCGGTAATCGAGGAAAACCGGCCTTTCTCCCTTGTAGTTCCATTGCTGCTTTGACCCGTGCCGGCAAATTCGGTCCTACGAGGACCATCCAGAGCCGGAGTAACCGCTGATGTAGGGAGCGGGCCTCGGTATGTTTGTCTTCTTGCACGGCATTCCACAACGCGACACATAGGTGTGGAACAGCGGTCAAGATCGCAGCAATGGCTCCATGCGATCCCAACGCAAAACAGGGATACAGCAGATCATCTACGGCAGCGAACACCAGACCACGATCTTCCAGACGGAGCAAAAGTTCTACCAGTGCATGCATATCACCGGCACTCTGTTTTACGCCGATTACCTGCTCTACCTCCGTAATCAGCCGGGTCAACAGGGCTGGAGAGGCATAGGCCCAGGGGACCACATTGTAGATAAGGATCGGCAGACCTACCTCGGCACCGATAGTCGCATAATAGCGATACATTTCTTCTTCATTCGGAGTAAAGAGATAATGCACGGGAGTAATCTGGAGAGCAGCGACCCCAAGATCACGTACCGCTTTACCTCGTTCGATTACGGCTAGCGTCGAATCGGCAATAATCCCGGTGACTACCGGTATTTTTCCCTTTGTCTCTTCTACCGCCATGGTGGTCAGGTGTCGAATTTCCTCCACAGTCAGGGTATGTCCCTCTCCCGTGCTGCCACCCACAGCAAGTCCATGCACTCCGGCTTCAAGCAAATAGCGCACCTCTTCCCGAAAAGCCCCCGAGTCTAGCTTTCCCTGGGCATCAAACGGGGTAGTCATGGGCGGAATGATCCCGCGTAATTGAGCAGGCATAAAGTCTCTCCTCTTCTTAAGGGATGAATAAAAAAGTCACCACGGAGATCTGAAGGACAGAGAGACTACAGAGGAAGTACCCTCTGTTCTCTCTGTCTCTGTAATGAAAAATCATGGGTAAAAGGCTGGTCTATCCAGCCCGGTTTTCTCTGGAAAACCAAACATGATATTCAGATTCTGCAAGGCAATACCGGCTTGTCCCTTCAGGAGATTGTCGATCCAGGAGACAATAACCAGTCGTCTGTTCTTTGTATCCACGGTAAGTGAAATATCACAGAAATTGCTACCCGTCACCGATTTTAGACCTGCACAGGTCCCCGGAGCCTGCATCCGCACAAAAGGCTCTTGGGCGTAAAATTGGGTATAGATCTTCTGGATTTCCTCTACAGAAGCTTCTTTACACAGTCTGGCATAGGTAGTGCAGATAATTCCACGTGTGACCGGGATGAGATGGGGCACAAAAGTGAGAGACAGTTGCTGTCCAGCCACCTGAGAGAGGACTTCTTCCACTTCTACCCTGTGCTGATGCTGGGCGATACGATACGCAGCTACATTTTCATTTCGTTCTGGAAAATGATGTAACGCGCTGGGTTTCTTCCCCGCCCCAGAGATGCCGGTTTTTCCATCACAGACAATGGAATCAAGCTCCAGGAGATTTTCCTGCACAGCCGGAGCCAACCCTAGAATCATCGCCACTGCAAAGCATCCGGGATTGCCCACCAACTTGGCGTGACGAATCTGGTCACGGAAGAGTTCTGGAAGCCCATAGGTGCTCTGAGCTAAGAGCTCCGGTGCCGCATGGGGGAGTCCGGCTGTTTTGGGATGGAAACCAGCATAAGCTGCATAGGCTGCCGGAGCACGAAAACGAAAATCGCCGCTAAAATCAATGAGTGACGCTCCACGATCCAGGATATGTTTTCCGTAGAGCATCCCCACCCGATCTGGAGTGGAACAGATCACCACATCCACATCCACTCCAAGCCGCTCTGGATCCACTTCTTCTACCATCATATCACAGAAACCCTGTAGATGAGGGAAAAATTTGGAGAGCGGTTGCCCCACATCTTGTTTTCCCATTAAACTGGAGATTTGAACCTCAGGGTGTCGAAGCAAGAGTTCGATGATGCCGACACCTCCATATCCGGTCGCTCCGACAACTTGTGCTTTGATCACTGGTATGACTCCTCTGTTGACTTTTCGGATCGAGAGTGAGTGGTTGGCTGAGTCCAGGAGGCAAGGTCCGGCTCAGTGAATTCGCTTCTCATATCCCTTCCATTCTTTATTCCGCAGGACAAATTTCTGTACCTTTCCAGTCGAGGTCTTGGGCAGTTCACCAAACTCCACGGCTTTCGGGCATTTGAAGTGGGCCATTTGTTCCCGGCAAAAGGCGATGATCTCTTCCGCAGTGGCAGTCACCCCTGGTTTCAAGGTGACAAATGCTTTCGGGACTTCCCCCCATTTGTCATCTGGAATAGCGATAACCGCTACTTCAAGGACAGCCGGATGTCGAGCAATGGTTTGTTCTACTTCGATAGTGGAGATGTTTTCTCCACCACTAATGATAATATCTTTTTTGCGATCCCGCAGTTCAATATACCCATCCGGATGCATTACCCCAAGATCTCCGCTGTGAAACCAGCCTTCGCGAAACGCTTCTGCCGTGGCCTCTGGTTGTTTAAAATACCCTTTCATGACGTTATTCCCCCGCATGACCACTTCACCCATGGTCATGCCATCGGCCGGGACATCCTGCATCTGGTCATCTATGATCCGGAGATCCGTACCAGCAATGATGTAGGGGACTCCTTGCCGGGCTTTTTTGCGTGCCCGTTCTTCGGAAGGAAGAGCATTCCAGGGGGTCTGCCACTCACAGACAGTATGCGGGCCGTAGGTTTCGGTGAGACCATACACATGCGTTACTTCGGCACCCAATTCCTCCATGCGTTGCAAAATGGTGGGAGAAGGTGGAGCCGCTGCGGTAATAACCCGTAATGGGTGATCGAGCTTGAAGTCTTGCGCGGCGGGATGATTGACCAAGGAGATGAGTACAGTGGGAGCTCCACAAAAATGGGTTACGCCTTCCTCCTTTAACAGAGAAAAAACGACGGCTGGATCAAATTTGCGCAAGCAGACATGCGTAGCGCCCAGGGCAGTAACCGCCCAGGTAAAACACCAGCCGTTACAATGAAACATGGGGAGAGTCCAGAGGTACACGCTGTTGCTGTTCATCCCACTCTCTAAAGCTTCCCCTAATGCATTCAAGTAAGCTCCCCGATGGTGATACATGACTCCTTTCGGGCGGCCCGTAGTCCCACTGGTATAGTTGATCGAGATCAGATCGTATTCATCCTGGAGAGACCATATCATCGGCTCTGGGCTGCCAGTCTGAAGAAATTCTTCATATTCTGGGCCATCGAGACGCTGAGATCCCTCTTTATCTACTATCGTGATCAAGGTTCTGGTATACTCAAGCTGATCTTGGATAGGTTCAATCAGGGGAACCAAGGCGCTATCGACAAAGAGAGCTTTTGCTTCTGAATGGTTCAGGATATAAGCAATTTCGTCTGAGCTGAGACGGATATTGATAGCGACCAGCACTCCACCAGCCAGCGGTACTCCAAAGTGCGCCTCCAATAGAGGAGGGATATTGGGACAGAGAAAAGCTACCCGATCGTTTTTATGAAGCCCCTGAGCTTGTAACGCATGAGCCAGCCGGTTAATCCGTTGCTGAAACTCTTGATAGGTGTACCGTTTCGTCCCGTAGACAACAGCCGTCTTGGTCCGAAAAATCGCCGCACTCCGTTCCAGAAAAACCAGAGGGGTCAAGGGAGTAAAATAAACCCGATCATAATCTGCATACTGAGATTTTTGCATCCCGTTTTCTCCCCACAGCTATCTCAACCTGTTTTTCATCCCCTTTTCTCTACGTGCATCTACTCTTAATCAAGACACCTGGTAAATCACCTCTCGTCTATATGGTCAGTAGAGTAGCATATTCCCCTGTTTTTGCAAGTCTATTTTTTGCTGCACCACAGTCCTCACTTCCTGCTCTGGGCAACGACCCTCTGCTGTTCGAGTTTCTTGGCTAATCCTTCGATACGTACCCGGTTGGGGTATCCTCCGAGAAAACCCCTTCTTCCGCTCCTCCATACCCTCCCCGGAGAGGCGAAACCGGATGGGGTCTTCTCCAAAAATTTGTAGCTGGAAAAGAAGCTCATCCTCTTAGCCAGAGAATTTCGGGTATGAAGGTAGTAGAAGAAAAGTAGAGGTGTACTTGACCTCAGAGGGGTTTTCGTGTATAAATTCCAGGAGAGAAGCAAGGGGGAGTAAAATGGTTGTCCTCCATTATACAACTTATGTTCAGAATGTTTAGTCTGGTAAGTCCCCTGGTGCATAACCTGTTTATTTAGTTGTGGTCAATGAGAAGCATACGAGCATTCTACAGTTTTAAGGAGAGAATCTATGATCCAGTTTGATAAGCTTACTGTGCCTACTTCCGGGAGTAAAATCGAAGTGAAGGATGGGAAATTGGTCATCCCGGATGATCCGATTATCCCTTTTATCGAAGGAGATGGGACTGGTCCAGATATCTGGGCGGCCTCCGTTCGGGTGTTTGATGCGGCGGTAGAAAAAGCGTATAAAGGAAAAAGAAAGATTCACTGGTTTGAGGTGTATGCAGGAGAAAAAGCCCAGCAAAAATATCAGGAATGGCTTCCCAAGGACACTTTACGGGCAATTGAATATTACGTTGTGGCCATTAAAGGTCCGCTGACCACGCCGGTAGGTGGAGGTTTTCGGAGTCTGAATGTCTCCTTACGCCAGTTACTCAATCTCTACGCCTGTGTGCGTCCGGTACGCTATTTTGCAGGGGTACCTAGCCCGGTCAAACATCCGGAAAAAGTGGATATGGTGGTCTTTCGAGAGAATACAGAAGATATTTACCTGGGGATCGAGTGGGCCGAAGGTACCGAGGAAGCGAAGAAGGTTATCCACTTCCTCAATACAGAAATGCACACGGATATTCGGCTCGACTCGGGAATCGGGATAAAACCGATCAGCATCACCGGGACCAAACAGTTGGTGCGGAAAGCGATTGAATATGCTATTGCCCGGAAACGCACCAGTGTGACCCTTGTACATAAGGGAAATATCATGAAATATACGGAAGGGGCTTTCCGGGATTGGGGCTATGAACTGGCCAAGGAGGAGTTTGGTGATGTGACGATCACCGAGGATGAACTCTGGAGCAAATATCAAGGAAAACGTCCGGCTGATAAGATTGTGATCAAAGATCGAATCGCCGATAGTATGTTCCAGCAGATTTTGACCCGTCCAGACGAATACGAAGTGATCGCTACTCCTAATCTCAATGGCGATTATCTTTCCGATGCGATTGTGGCCCAGGTTGGAGGGCTGGGAATGGGGCCAGGAGCGAATATTGGTGATTATACCGCTCTCTTTGAAGCTACCCATGGCACAGCACCGAAATATGCCGGCCAGGACAAAGTTAATCCCTCCTCCGTGATTCTCTCTGGTTGCATGATGTTTGAGTATATGGGCTGGGACGAAGCAGCCCAACTGATTTTCAAAGGGATTGAGAAGAGTATCGCCCAGAAACGGGTGACTTACGATCTGGAGCGTTTGATGGAAGGGGCAACTCTCCTAAAATGTTCCGAATTTGGTTCCGCAATAATTGAGAATATGTAGAGAGCACTACTCCCCTCTTTACACCGATAAGGAGCGCTATGGCACAGCTTCTGGAGGGCCGTACGATCGCCCAAGAGATGCGGGCGGAAATTCGGGCCGAAATTGCACAATGGCAAAAGAAAATTCCTTATCCCCCAGGACTCGCCGTGGTCCTGGTGGGAGATGATCCTGCCTCTCAGGTCTATGTACGGAACAAACAGAAAGCTTGTGCTTCTGTCAATATTGCTTCCTTTGCGTATCTGCTTCCGGCTACGACCAGCGAGGAGGAACTGCTTGAACGTATAGCGGAGTTAAATTCTAATCGGGCAGTACATGGCATTCTGGTTCAACTCCCCTTACCTCAACAGATTCGGGAAGGGCAGGTGGTTGAATCGATTGCTCCGGAGAAAGATGTGGATGGATTTCATCCCCTCAATGTAGCGCGTCTCTTTAGTGGGGATCCATTTTTGATTCCATGTACACCGGCTGGAGTGATAGAATTATTGGAGAGAAGGCACATCTCTTTAGCCCAAAAACGGGTAGTGATTGTGGGGAGTAGCAATATTGTGGGAAAACCTTTAACGTTGCTCCTCCTCAAACATCAGGCTATCATCACCCTCTGTCACAAGTATACCCGCCATCTGGCAGACATCACCCGGGAAGCTGATGTGCTTATTACGGCGGTGGGAAAGCGCAACCTGATCACTGCGGACATGGTAAAACCGGGGGTAATCGTCATCGATATCGGCATCAACTTTTTTGCCGGAAAAACTGTGGGAGACGTCGATTTCGAAGGTGTCTTCCCCAAAGCCTCGTTTATTACCCCTGTGCCGGGAGGCGTGGGGCCTATTACTATTGCCACCTTATTGCGGAATACCCTGATAGCCTATCGAATGCAACATCAGGTATCCTGAACAGGTACAGGAAGGAGAATCGTAAAAGTCGCTCCTTTCCCAAAGGTACTCTCTACCGTGATGGTCCCATGATGCAGGCGAATGATATCCTGACAAATCGCTAAGCCCAGCCCTGCTCCCTTTTGAGAATCCTTGGTGGAAAAGAAGGGATCAAAAATCTTGGAGAGATTTTCCGGCCGTATACCGCAGCCGGTATCTTTAAACTGGATCTGTACCCGTTTTTTCGAGTGTCCTACAGGAGCTTCCGGCTCCCTACCCAGTGCAATAAGCTGGGTAGTAATAGTGATCGTTCCTCGACTCCTTATGGCCTGAATAGCATTCAGAATTATATTCATAAAGACCTGTTCTAACTGACCAGCATCCCCCAAGATAGCCGGGAGGGAGGAAGCATAATGTTCCTCAAGGGTAATCGAAGCTCTTCGGAGTTGTGGAGACAAAAGCAAAAGAGCCTCTTGCAAGACGGTATTCACGTTGATGAGCTGATGCTCTGTCTGAGAGGGGCGACTAAAATGGAGTACCCGATCCAGAATTTTTACGGTACGATGTACTTCGTGCTGTATCCGCTCAAGATAATTCTTGGCCGTAGCATCCAGAGAAGGATTCAGACGGAGGATATGAGCGAGGGTCAGGATACTGGTCAAAGGATTTTTGATTTCGTGAGCAGTGCCAGCCGCAATTTCCCCCAGCGTACTCAGCTTGGTCGTATGGAGGAGCAACCGCCGAATCTGCTGAAGTTCGGCCTCCAGTTCTCGAATACGCTCGTGGAGACGGAGTGTTTCTTCAGAGGAGCCAGAAAAGGGGGGAAGCTGGTGCTTTTTCATTTCTTCCCTCTTCTTGGCAAAGACACGAGCTACGGTCCCTTTAATCTCTTTTTCTTCAAAAGGCTTCACGATGTAGCCAGAGATCCCTAATCGTCGTGACTCAACAGGCGTCACCGGATTATCTACCGCTGTAACAATCACTACATCGAGAGACTGGTCTTTTTCACGAATTCTGCGAAGCGTTTCCAGGCCATCCATTTCTGGCATACGGATATCTAAAAAAAGCATACCTGGTCTCTGTTGCTCAATTTTAGACAGGGCTTCCTGTCCACTTGCAGCCGTTAATACTTCATAATCATCATTCAAAATGACGGAGAGGGATTCTCGCACATTTTCTTCATCATCCACTACGAGCACGGGCCATTTTTCTTTCATAGTACTCTCCTCACTCAGCAGCAAAATATAAGAGAAAGTTTATCTTTCGAATGGTTCAAGACCGTTTCCCCATCCCGCGTCTCTCTTTCTCCTTACCGTCTTGCTCAGGTTATTATCGCTAATATATAAGACCAGTATTAGACTAAACTCATAGCGAGCTTTGCCTCCTTATCACTGCTGAGCAGCGAAGGGTTTTCTCCTGAATCGGTGAAGAGCTACCAGATTCTTCACTGCGCTCAGCATGACATCGTGAGCTTTACTCGCTGCAACTCCACTCCTTGCAGACTCAAAAACCCATCACCCATGAAGAGAAGGGGGAGACACATCAAAGCCTCCCCCTTTTTCCTCATCCTCTAAGAGTTTTGGAGCTCATGGAGAAGAAGACGCGAATGAATAGCCAGTGGGAGAATATTTTTTACATTTGCTAATACCTCTTCGATCGAATACCCATCGCTGACGATACTATCCCCGGGTTCCAGCATCGCTTCAGCGGTGTGAATAATCTTACCCCGTTTATGTGGACTGGTATAAACATTGACTAAGAAGTTTTGGTTTCCGCAAGAGACTTCTTTCGAACAGAGAAAATAACCTTTCATGAACTGGCATCCCCCATGCTTTTGCGTTAGTAAAAAATGTACCCTTTTCCTGCATAGTTTTTTCTCTGTATAAGCAATTTAGATGCCAGATGTCCTCCTTGCTGATAAGACATGTATATGAAACCCTTCTGAACTGGCAATAGATAGAGAAATTAATAATCGATCAGGAATAGCATATAACAAAGGGGCATGACCCAATGAGGAAAACCTGCACATAATTTTAGGCATCTTGCACTTAGAGCTGGGCAGCTCTCTAGAGTTGAGGAATAAGCGGCAGCAGAATAGTGAGGGTAGTGCCCACTCCCAGTTGACTTTCCACTTGCATGAATCCACCATGTTCTTCAACAATTTTATGCGAAATAGCTAACCCCAACCCTGTGCCCTTCCCTTTTGTGGTAAAGAAGGGGGTGAAAAGCGAATTCAGTTGTTCCGCACTCATCCCTGTTCCTGTATCGGTAAATCGCAGAGCCACAAAAGGGTTAAAGGCTGGTTTTGTATAACTTTTGGGGCGACTATGTTGATATGCGTGTCGAGAAGAAGGCAATTCGCTGTTTTCTAAGTGAATCAGGCCAGAGGTAATCGTAAGATCACCACCGGTCGGCATGGCCTGTAAGGCATTGGAGATACAGTTTCCAAAGACGCGTTTGAGATGGTCCGGATCAACGGAGACTGGTGGAAGGTCTGGGGCATACTGTTCGTGAATGATCACCCCCAGTTCTGCAGCCTGCTCTTTATGGAGTTCTACCGATTCTCCAAGGATGCTGTTAATGTTTGCAGGACGGAAGAGCATTTTGGAAGGACGAGCCAGCGTCAGCAGTTCCTCGACGATGTAATTGACCCGGTCAAGCTCATGGGGGACGATCCGCATATATTTCTCGAAAAACTCCGGGTTATCTTTCTTCCGTGGGAGAACCTCGGTAAAGGTTTTCAGAGCCACCAGTGGATTTTTAATCTCATGCGCAACTCCTGCCGCCAAAGTGCCTAACGCGGCTAGCCGGTCAGCCCGACGGAGCTGTTGTTCGAGTTCCCGGATGGGAGACAGATCCTGAAATACCCCTAACACGCCGGTCACATTTTCTTCACTGTCGGTTAACAGGGAGGTCGTAATGCTAATAGGCACAGAATATTCTTTGTCTCGTTCTATCACACACTGCTGATGGAAAACCCCTCCTGTTTCCAGAGTCTGGAGAAGCAAGGTTGGAAATTCCTGATCTGGAGTAAATAAATCAACGATGAGTTTCCCCTGTACCTGTTCGAGTGAGAACCCCAGGAGGCGTTCTGCAGCTTCATTCAGCATGATGACTCTTCCACTGAGATCAAGGGTGATCACTCCACCGGTCATAGAATGGAGGATATTGTCATTATAATTTTTGAGGAGAGAAATTTCTCGTAAGCGCTGGTTTAGCTCCTGGTTTTTCTGTTCGAGTTCTCGACGTTGATAGAGGAGTTGCACTGTCATCTGATTAAATTGGCGGGCCAGATTGCCAATTTCGTCCCCCGATTCTATTTCGATCCAGTGGTGGAGATTCCCCTTAGAAACTTCAATGGCTCCTTCGACCAGTTTGCCGATAGGGGAGGCTATCCGTTGGGCCATAAAGATCGCGGCGACAATACCGAGGAGCAGCACCACTCCCCCTACCTCTATAATATAGAGACGCGTCTCCCGGATCTCTTCATACATGGCATGTAAGGAGAGTCCAACTCGCACCACCCCCCAGCGTTCATTGTAAGGAGCGATAAACACGGGAACAGTAAAATCTAATCCCGTTTCCTTGGTCATGGGATCTACAATAGTTTGCACCATTGGTGACTGGGTAGCCATGGCTTTTTGGCTTACCGGATCATTGAGTATTTCTCCCTGTTTTTCATCCCGACCGCTATAGGCCGCCACTTTCCCTTCTTTAGTCAAAATGATGACATAGAGGACATCTTCATCTCTGGCAAGCCGTTCCGCATCCTGTTCTAGGGCTACATAGTTATAGGTGAGCAGCGATTTGGTACTCACCGCCGCGAGATTATTTGCCATCATGTAGCCCCGTTTTTCTACTTGCGCTCTGATGCTCTCCCGTTGTTCCTTTTCCACAATCAGGAGTAGCGCAAGGATAAGAAAGGAGAGGAGGAGGCAGGTCGAGAGGAGGAATTTCGTCCTCAGACGCAGGTGGGCCAATAGAGTAAGAAAAGTAAAACGCCCGGATAGCTTACTCATTTTCGTGATGTACCCTGTTACAGGTTTTTGACTTACCAAATCCCCATTGCTTCGCTCGGATAGAAACCTCCCCCACAGCACAATCTTTCTACCCGCTAACCCTTTCTGAATAGCGGAGAGGATTTCGCAGAACCGAACAGCAATATCGGGTTATAAACTTGAGATTTTTATCATGACAAACTCTCTGCAGAATGTCAAGTAAATCTCTCCAAGGCAAGGCTAATCATCAATGTTGTTCTCTCGTCTCCCTGCCCTCTCCTTCTCCGGCCATCCTGCGGTCACAGGATCTCTCCGGACCGTCTTTTTGCATAAGCTCGAGAGCATAAAGTATAAAGTCTCTTACCAGTATCGAGGCACCCGTTTTTCTTCTTTCGTAATCATCTCTAAAACGGCTGGCTGTTTGGATTGGGTAACCGCCATAGCTTTGCGCAATGCTGGACCAATTTGATCTGGGGTTTCAATACGCTCCGCATGGGCACCGAGACCTTCTGCCACTTTGGCATAATGACCCGTCAGCCGGTTGCTCCCATAATGAGCTGAGGCATGGGGCATATGCTGATCATAATTGGTCATGACCCCATTATTCAGAATAATGGTCAGGATACCAATATTGTTGCGGACTGCCGTCTCGATGTCCATCCCAGCCATACCAAAGGCAGCATCTCCCATGATATTGATGACCTGTCTCTCTGGAGTACCAAGCTTCGCACCCATCGCTAATCCCAAACCATAACCTAACTGGGTCGATTTGCCCCAACCGATATATCCACGGGGAGTAACCACCGGCCAAAAGGGAACAAGCTGGTCCCGAGGATAACCAGAATCGTGGGTCAGGATAGTCTGAGAAATATCCACGACTTTTGCCAGCTCATGAAAGACTCGATAGGGATTGATCGGGACTTCATCCGAGGTCAATCGAGGTCTCCACTCGGTCATCCAGCTCTCTTTGACTGTCTTGATCTCCTCGACTACACCATTGATATCGGCCCGGCCTTTTTCGCCGCTCTGTCGTTTGACCTCTTCGATCATTTGCTGCAGTACGATCTTGGCATCACCAATAGCCCCATAGTCAATTCGGTAATCTTTATTTAAATCCTCTGGACAGTTCGTCACTTGCGCCAGCGTTACCCCTTTGGACATGGGAGCATTAAAATGAGAGAGAGTAAAACTCGTCCCTATCCCAAGCACAAAGTCGGTCTTCTGCAAGAAGTGGTCTACCATCAAGGTACCAGAGTGTGCGCCGGTTCCCAAAGCTAATCTATGGGTCTCTGGAAAGGCACTTTTTCCGGCCAACGTAGTCATAACCGGAATGTGGGTCAGTTCAGCAAATTCTATAAGTTCCGGTGTTGCGTCGGCATAGAGCACCCCTTGCCCAACATTGATTACTGGACAGGAAGCTCTGAGAAGAGCCGTGATGAGCTCTCGCACATCTTCAGTACTCGCAGCAGAGCGAAAGGGTTTGACCGGCTTATAGTGGAAAGAGGCATCAGGGATCTCCTCAGTAGCCACATCTCGGGGGATTTCCAGCAACACAGGACCTCGGCGGCCATGTTTTAATTGACTGAAAGCCCGCCCCATAAGCTCGGGGATACGACTCGCCATGTTAATATGTCCAGCCCACTTGGTAATTCCACGGTAGTTCTCTACGGACTCGAATCCAGGCGGAACTCCCATCCGATTCCGAGGCTGACCACCAGGGAGGAGGAGTATCGGTACCGAGTCTGCAAAGGCCTGCGCCACTCCGGCAAAAGCATTTTCCGCCCCTGGACCCGTTTGCATGGTAAAGACTCCGATCTTTTTTCCATTCTGTATCCGACTGAACCCATCCGCGATATTCACGCCCGTTCGTTCCTGACGACAGAGAATCGGTCTGATTCCTGCCCTGGATGCTTCGTCGATAAGTGTTTGGGCTGGGAAACAGGCTAACCACTCTACACCTTCTGCTTTCAGAATCCTGGCTATTGCCATATCACCTTTCATGTTCGTTCTCCTGTTTAGCAATCACAGTGCGGTTACCCCCGGGGTTTCCTCAATGGAATACTAACCACTACCCACTAACTGTGGGCTGTCAGAGATGCGGTCACCGGTTCTGGAAATTTCACCTGAAGCTCATGGCCGATCTTCCGCAGTTCATTTACTAAGGATTCGTGTAAAGGAATACCCTTCTGCTTGCGATCAGCCACCCGACGCCACTCAATTTGACCAGGGACCAATACTTCGGTAAAACCTGGTCGAGTCTTTGCGGTATTCCAGGTTGTTATCGTATTGTCTACATTCATCTTGAACTCGTCTACATCGGTAAACTGGGCAATATTCACCGCTATAAGGAGATGGGCGAGTTCGGATGGATAACTACTCCCTCTTCCTCTTCGATATCCGGTGAAGGGTGATCCAGCCAAAACCCCGGCCAGAAAGCCGAACATCATGGCCAGACCAGAGCCTTTGTAGGTCCCAAATGGAAGGAGAGCGGAGGACTGCATAGGATCTCGGTTGGGGTTCCCCTCTGCATCGAGACTTAACCCTTCTGGAATCAGTTCCTCTTTCTCTTTAGCCAATCTCACCCGACCATTGGCTAACAAGCTGCAGGCCATGTCCAAAATCACGGGCTCGTGCTCTTTACAGGGGATCGCTATCGCTACCGGATTATTCCCGACCAGAGGTTCGCGGCTACCCCAGGGAGCCACACAGGCTGAGGTGGTCGTGGTAACAATACCAATCATATCCTGTTCCGCAGCCATAAGGGCATAATAGGCCAGCGCTCCCTGGTGATTGCTATTGATGATATTGACCCATCCTACACCGGCTACCCGGGCCTTCTCCATAGCTTTCTGCATTCCAAAGACACTACTCACCTGACCCAAAGCTTGATCAGCATCGATCACCATGGTTGCGGCAGACTCTTTCACTACCTGCATTTGGGGCTTGGGATTAGCCATACCTGATCGAAGTCGCTGTACGTAGGCGGGTAATAAGTCTGTTCCGTGCGTATCCACGCCACGGAGATTCGCTTGACTCAAAACCTCAGTCACGATTTGAGCCTCCTGGGGAGATACACCAAGTCGCTCCAATACGGTAGAGGTAAAACTGTCCAACTGCTGGTAGGGAAAGCGCATCATAGAGTTGCTCCTTTACAGATACTTGTCCAAAAAGTCTGCCATTTTCGTATAAGCATCAAGACGATTGGCTAGTTTACTCAATCCATGCCCTTCATCTTCGTAACGGAGATACTGGACAGGGATGTTACGAGTACGAAGAGCAGCAACGATCTGCTCGGTTTCGCTGATCGGTACCCGGGGATCATTTGCTCCGTGGACGACCAGGAGAGGCGCTCGAATGTTATGGATATGATTGATCGGAGAGATTTTCTCCAGCAGTTCCCGGTCTTTTTCCAGATCGCCATACTCGGCCATCCGGTGTTCTCGCCGCCACGGACCTGTATTGGTGAGAAAGGTAATGAAATTCGCAATCCCCACCACATCAATCCCCGCAGCCCATAGCTCAGGATAGTGAGTGAGTGCAGCCAGCACCATAAAACCCCCATAACTCGCCCCATATACCGCAATCCGTTTGGGGTCAGCGATCCCTTGCTCGGACAGGAATCTCGCCCCCTGAGCTAAATCAGCCACCGCATCCATCCGCTTTTCCACATCATCGAGGTGTGAAAAGTGTTTGCCATAGCCTGTGGAGCCACGCACATTTGGCACAAAGAGGGCCAAACCACGCTGCACAAAGTACTGGATAATTGGGTTAAATGCAGGGAGAGATTGACTCTCTGGTCCCCCATGCACGATGAAGAGGACGGGGAGTCTTTCCCCTGTCCTGGCTGTAGAGGGACGATACAGGTACCCAGCAATGTCTAATCCATCAAAGCTGGGATAGCGGATCAGTTCTGGCGGAACAAAGGAAGACCGAGGGATCCCAGCTCGACTACTATACGTGATTTGGCGGGCTTGACCAGTCTGTAAATCCACAAGCCAGATATCAGCGTTATGGCAGGGGCTGCTGCAGGTTATAGCTACGTGCTGGCCATCTGGGCTAAAAGCAGAGACTTCGTGCACTCCTTCAGGCAACTCTTGGAGAGTAAACATAGAGCCATCAGTCAGAGACTCAATGGTTATCTCCGTGTATCCCTCAATATTGGTATGATAAGCGAGCCTGTTTCCCTGGCGAGAGACTCGAAGACCGGAAACATCCCATCCCTTTTCCGGCCGAAAGACCAGTTGAGGATTCTGTCCGGATAAAACGGTAGAGAGATCTATATGAGCCAAAGTCAGAAAATCATGATCGAGGTCGCTTATCAGGCAGAGTCGCTGTCCATCTGGCGCAAAGACAGCTTCATAGCGAGCGTGTTCTGGAGACGGGGTGAGATGATGAATAGTGCCACTGACCAGATCAAGTAACCAGAGAGGTTGATAAGTGGTGCTATATTCTTTCTGGATCAGTAAATACCGATCATCGGGAGAAAAGCCCAGCACAGAGAACCATCCGTCACCTTGATAGACCATGTGGGGGTACCCGCTGGAGATATCCAGGAGATAGATGTCGAAAACACTTGGGTCACGGACATTACTGGCATAGGCGATTTTGGTCCCATCAGACGACCAGCCTCCGAATTGATGGACAGCCTGCGGAGCATTGGTCAACTGACGCAGGTGGTGTCCGTCTCCAGACAGAAGGAAGAGCTGGGACCGTTCATTGCCCCCCACATCGCTGGTCAGGATCATTTCATCTGCGATAGGAGAATAGGCAACACTGAGGACTCGCTCAGTGAAGAAGGTGAGTTGTTCTGGCCAGGGGGTGGGTTGTCCAGGTGGGGGAATATCGACGGCCCAAACCTGATGGGTCCCGGTAATATAGGTGAGAAAAGCGATACGTTTTCCATCTGGTCGAAAAGTAGCCCCTAAAGCGCTACGGATATTCAGATAGCGATCAAAGGAATAAGGCATTAGACGCTCCAGGATAAATGACAGATTGCGGCAGAGGGAAACCTCCGGATTCCCCCACCTCTATGAATCTACACACCTAAATTTTTCTGGACATCCTGATTCTTGCTGATCCGCCAGATTTTGGCATCCAGGTAGTAATGTTGCATAGCAAAACCGAGAATCATGGCGGCAAAGATTTGTTCTCCTAATCCCAGGGACACCGGATCTTTGATCCCTGCCATCATACCGAGGGAATTAAACAATACCTCATCGAGCCGCAAGCCGGTAACATGTTTCAGCCAGTTGATCCAGGGACCACGATAGAGGGCAAAGGTAAAGAGGAGACCGGATAATCCATACACCATCACATTTTTGAATAAAATTCTCGCCCAGCGATACCGCGGATTGGTATTGGTGGTATACTTGTTGCGTCCATAGGCATATACAATCCGCAGATACTGAATATTGTGCCCCACGGTCACCGCCGGTACAGCAAAGACAGCGATCAGGGGATGGCTAAAGGCCACGAAATGGAGTGGGACGAGGAGGGTCATGTAGAGCAGTTTACTGGCATTGAGAACCTCTCCTCGTTTCCAGAGTCTCCACTGCTGGGTCAAATAGAGCAGAATGATGCCAAAATAAACACTCCAGGCGAAAGGATGAAGCAAAGTAGCAATACTCCACTCTCCGATGAGGTGTGCATGGAGTCCAAGATTAGGGAATCCTGGGGTTTGTCTATAATAGGCACTGGTCAAAAATAGCACCAGAGGCATATACATGGTCACATTAAAAAACCAGCTATCCAGCAGATGGTGTTGATAGTCATTCGCTTTCCGCTTGTACAAACTAAAAAACCCCCAGTGTTGCCGTACAACATGATAATAGGCCCATAACCGAAAAGCCACAAAAAAGCCGATGGCACCCACACCCAGCTTCTCCGCAGGCACCCTATAGCCGACTTGAGCCAGGCAGGCTCCAAGCAGATATGGTGTGATGATCGCTATTGGACCGACGAAAAACCATCCAAAAGAGCGTCGGAGTTCTCGACCACGTGCTTGCCACTCGTCGGGATCAAACAGTGTGCGAGCCAGGGTCACCCATACATGTGGCGCATCAAGAATAAAGGCCCAACTGGCCACTACAAGTAACTCAAGGGATAAGGGGATATGGATGCCCCCCAATCGTATTATCCCCAGCGGTTCAGTAAGTGGATCTTGGCGAGTCTGGATTGCATACCAGATGATTCCAATATATACCCACCCGATGAGTGACGATCCAATATAATAGAGCAGATCTTTTTTTTGATCAAGAATCCAGACAAACTGGAGACGCCGATGAAACAAAGCAGTGGTCTGGGGCATGCTCACCTCCTCTCCCCTCCTGAAAAGCTTTTCTGGTTTGATCTCTGGAATTCCAAATACCAGAGCAAGAGATTACCTCTCTCCAGTTCTTTTTCATTATACACCTGGAGAAATATTTCCCACAAGCCGAAAGTAGGGCTCTGATCTGTAAGTTCATAAGGAGTCGTCATTGAGGGAAAGGAAAATGGGTCTGTTTTGAGCAGCTTTGCGCGGCTTATTCAGAAACGAAGCAGAGGGCTCGGCGGATAGAGTACCATTACTTGAACAGAGGAGAGCGGTCAAGCCAGGGATAAACGCTTACCCCGAGTGCATAAGAAGCCTGTCGAGGAATTTTCTATTGCGCCCAAAATCTTTGGATCATATAATAATACCAGTTTGCCTTGAGCATGACGCATTCTTGTCATTCAGAGCCCTTCGCTTCGCTCAAGGGTATGCACCAATTCTATGGCAAATTATAGTGTCCGTGCAGCATGGACTAACTTCTTATTGCATGATATGGATAATCAGCCCAGAAAGAGGGAGGTATCTTGTCACCTACTGAATCCAAAAGATTCCCCCAGGCTATTCAGCAGATGTTTGCCCAGGCTCTTACCATTCTCTCCCCTCATTTTCCAGATGTAGAGTCTATTATAGAACAGGGTATCAGGATTCTCACTCCTCGTCTTTCGGAAAAGACGATCGGTCAATGGCTCTCGACCGGTATTCAGCTAGCGAAAGGGCATGGGAAGGGTTGGGAGAGTGCTCTGGAATTCTTTAAAGCCACCCTTACTCTGACCGAACAATCCCTCTCCAGCCTGGAACCCTGGGCAGAATATGGAACTCGATTTGTGGCAAGCTCTCCAGCTCTGGCGACCGAATATTTTCGGATGAGTCCATTCCTGAGTCAACACCTCGACGGAATCCTCCTCATCAAATGGGCTCAGCAAGGAGAAAAATTGCTGGCTACCAGGCAATGGCAAGCTCCCCAGATCGCCACGCGATACTTTGAGGTAAGTGGAGAAGTCGTCTCTTACCTTTCCTGGCCAGAGATACTTTGCTGGAGTGAAATAACCCACCTGCTGGCTGCTCAGCATCCTGAACTCGCCCTTGAGTATTTAGCCCTAAGTTCCAGCATACTGAAGCATATGCCCAACGAAGGGCGACTGGAGTTCTTAGAACTCCTTAAGACGGCTGGTATGCATTCAGCAGGTCAGGTTCTGTCTCTCTTTCGCAAAGCGGATTTTGTGTTACGGCATATCCCTTCCGGCTGCCGAAAACAGGTGCTGGAAATTGCTCATTTCTTTGCGAAAGAAAGGGGGGGATATCTCGAGGAATATCTCAAAGATATGCCTTCTCTGCTCCAGGATAGTCCCCCGTTGGCACACGGGGAACTCTGTGAGACGCTTTTGAGCATTATACGCATTGATCTGCAGAGCGCTCTGGCTTTCCTTCGTGCGCTTCCTACTATTCTGGACCAGATGTCGTGGCGAGACCTGCCACGGTGGGCAGAACTAGGGGTAGCTCTCCTGAAAGAATCTCCTCCCAAAGGACGAGCCTATTTTGGTCTCGAATCGTCTACCAGCCGTCTTGTACTCCAGCAATTGGGAAAGACCGTCTATCTGGAAGATGTACGTCGGCTCCTGCACCTGTATATCACCGGGCTGATTGGACAATCTATTCCTATTCGATCCCTGACTGAGCTACCCCCCGCCTTTCGGCTGAGTCAGCCAGATCGTTCAACCACTGATGGGGAAATTATTTATTTACCCGCGCAAATGGATCAGGGATCCACCCCTGTCGAAAACTTCATGCTGTATAAAGTAGCCGCAGCTCATCAGGCTGGTCATTTTGAGTTTGGGACTTTTCGTTTTTCACTCGAAAAACTTCTCGAACCCGCTCCTCACCTTCGGTCCCTCTTTGTCAATGGGGGCAAGGGAGAAAAAGGGATTCGCTCCGATTTTGAGAAATACTTTCAGGCCTTTCCCAAACGTCCTCTCGCGCAGGATATCTTTGCCTTGCTAGAATATGGCCGAATCAGCCATGCCCTGTGGCGAGCGTATAGGGGACTGCGGTCCGATTTGACCAAAGCGATAGAACTTGCCTTTGCTGCTCGAGGAGATATCCACTCCCTCCCCTTGCAACAGATGATGGTTGAGCTTCTAGCCTGGCTTCTATTTGAACGAGACCTGCCGGCTACTGTGCCTCCCTTTATACACTCTCTTCTTCTGCCACTGAAACATCAGGTCACTGGTCTGGCTTATGAGGAGGCGACTGTACAGGATACTGCCTGGGCTACTCTTCAGATCTACCAGATAATTGAACGTCTTCCTAATGTCCCGTTGCAAAAGATTCTGGCTTCTCAAGAGCAAACAGCTCCCGAAGAGATTCTCAATCCCTTTACGAATCTGGATCTGGAGAATTTATCCACTCATCTTCCTGATTCAATTTCTCCCTTCTTTGCCGAAGAGGAGCCGTATCAGAGTCACGACCCCTTCTTGTTCCAGGGAGAAATGAAACCCGACCTGATTCAGCAAAAGATGAAAGTAGAAGAGCTCCGCGAAAAAATGAAGGACATACATGGAGGCTATATTCCTCCCGAAATTCTCAAAGAGTTGTTGGAAAAAGGAGTAGAGTTCCAGATTAAAGGCGTGCAGAATCAACCCCTCGATATCACCTCTGGATTGTTTGTCCATAATCTGGAAGGACGTGGATTAACCGAAGAATTTGGGAAACATCTCCAGGAAAAAATTGCTCAGCTTGGAGAGGAGATTCAGGCAGAGTTTCAGCTCTTTCGAGATCAGGGGGGGCAGGTTTACTCTTACGATGAGTGGGACTACCAGATTCGGGATTATCGTATTCGCTGGTGCCAGCTTCGGGAACGGGTTCCGGAAGGCACAGGAGATGGATGCGTGGCCAAGACGCTGGAAGAGCACGGAAGATTAATACAACAGGTGCGTAAACAGTTTGAATTACTCAAACCAGAGCTGTTCAAGAAATTGAAACGGCTTCATGATGGGGAAGAGGTCGATTTGGATGCGGCGATCGAGGCTCTGGTAGATCGGAGAGCAGGATTGCCCCCCTCCGAAAAAGTCTATATGAAACGAGACAAAAGGGAACGAGATATTGCAACCGTCTTTCTCCTCGATATCAGTGCTTCCACTGATGACATCATTACCGAAGAAACACCTTCCAAAGCTCCTTCTAATTTCTCCATACCACCTCAACACGACACATCGAAATTTTCCGGTTTCCTGCGTGATGATTTCTACGCACCACTCTTTGCCTTGGAGAGTTCAAAACCTCAAGGGAAACGGATTATTGATGTCGAGCGGGAAGCGGTAATCATCATGGCCGAGGCGCTTGAATCTGTAGGTGATGAATATGCGATATACGGGTTTTCCGGTTATGGACGCGACAATGTAGAGTTTTTTATTTTGAAGGAGTTTGGTGAAACGTATTCCCTAGAAGTCAAACACCGCATTGATGCGTTAAAACCGCAGCGCAGTACACGCATGGGACCAGCGATTCGCCATGTTCTCCGGAAATTTTCTGCACTGCCAGCCCGTATGAAACTCCTTATTCTGCTCAGTGACGGCTACCCTCAGGATTTTGATTATGGCAAAGATCGACGAGGGAAAACCTATGGGATTCATGACACGATGATGGCACTCCAGGAGGGACGAAAAGAGGGAGTTCATACCTTTTGTATTACTGTAGATCGTGAAGGAAAAGATTATCTTGCCGAGATGTGTGGAGAAGGAAATTATGTGGTGATTGAAGAAGTCACCTCCTTACCTCAGGAATTGCTCAAGATTTATCATGGGCTGACCACCTGATTCCTGCCCTAAAGCAGCGCTCTTCCCTCCCTTTTCACCGGGAATTCTCGCCTTGTAGTGTCTTTATGGGCAAGATTCATGCCACATGGAGGATAAGGCGCGGATTCCTTTCTGGATATGCTATGACACGGTGAAAGAAGCAGACCATCCTTCGTTCGAGTGACAACTTTTTTGACAGGTCAAGACTATATTTTAGTAGAAAAAGGAAGAAGGACAAGGGAAGAGAGCATGTGGAAACAAAAGTGGACAGAGACAACTTTAGTGGACAGTTTCCAGAAACATAGTGCTTTATTCAGGAAGTTCTGATGAGGTGTCATGCAGAGCCGAAGTCGAAGCATCTCGCTTTCAAGGAGCATAGTCCCTCTGATAAGATGCTTTCCTCCTTGCAGTTGCTCAGCATGGCATATAGCGACCTACTAAATTTATGTTGACTGGGATCATTCTGTGTGGCTATACTGCGGAGAGGGAGGAACCAAGGAGTGTATGACGTAACAGCGACGAAGTACCTGCATTATCCGTTATTCAAAGCACGCCAGTGGATTCGTCATCCTTCTCTCTTCACTTCTCTCCCCAAGGTGGTTGAGGTGCAGTCCATGGACGGAGAGATGAGGATACAACACCGCTTTGTGTTCCCTCTCCTTGGAGAACGATCTCACCTCTGTCGGTGTAGTCTTCAAGACATTATCGATACGGAAATAGCTCTTGATGCAAAAGGATGGGTTGAGGGGGAGCTGCTCTCGATAGCTATACACTGGCACTTCCTCCAGCAAGAGGAGGGAATGCGGATGACCTTTCGAGGGCAGTACACCGTGCAGGAGGCCATTATAGACAAGCTGGTGAACGCCTTACGGCGGTATAGCCCTCTCCCTATTCGCTCCGATGCCGATGCCATTCTTTCCCGGGGGGTCGATAGACTCTTAAAAGAGGAAATAGAGGCTTATAGCAGAGCATATCTAGCTAATGTATGCACTCAATTAATTACCGGATGGCCAGGGGAAGGAGAACACAAGGTATAGAAGGGTGAAAATCTATATCCTGAAACGACTTTTGGCGGTGGTGCCGGTCCTCTTAGGGGTCTCCTTTGTGGTGTTTCTGACTATGAAACTTATCCCTGGAGATGTAGCGAGAACATTGCTCGGCCCGATAGCTACAGAGGAAGCGGTAACTCAACTACGGCGTTCATTGGGACTGGATCAGCCGATTTATATCCAGTACTTCAAATGGTTGGGACGTACCCTGAGGGGAGATTTGGGGGTGTCTCCCATTATCAACCGACCAGTAGTGGCTATTCTGCTTCCCAAACTGTGGAATACTATTATCCTGGTTGGGTGTAGTTTTGTGCTGGCTGTTCTGATGGGAGTGGGAGTAGGGGTCATTGCAGCAGCAAAGGAGTATTCGCTCTTTGATAGAATAAGTATAAGCATAACTCTCATCATGGGGAATATGCCTCCTTTCTGGCTCGGTTTAGTCCTTATTTCCCTCTTTGCCCTCCGATTCCGATGGTTTCCTATGCTTGGAATGCGTTCTCTGCGGGGGGAGAGTAGTTTTCTGGATCTCTTGCATCATCTGATTCTCCCGATGATCACTACGGCAGTGGCGCCAATGGCTATCATTACTCGTATGACCCGGGCAAGTGTACTGGAGGTGCTCAGTGCAGAATATATAAAAGTAGCCAGAGCTAAAGGCCTCTCTGGCCCGAAAGTCATATGCCGTCACGCGCTGGCAGTGGCTTGGCCCCCCATTGTTACTGTGTCCGGGTTGCAGATAGGATACCTTCTCAGTGGTGCGGTGTTTACAGAGTGGATCTTTGGCTGGCCTGGTCTCGGACAGCAATTGGTGCTCTCAGTGATCGCCAGAGATATAGCCGTGGTCCAGGGAGCGGTATTGATTGTTGCCTTTATTTTTGTGCTGGTCAATCTGGCTACGGATATTATCAACTTAGCACTTGATCCGAGGACAAAGCCTGCATAGTCTTTTTTCTCCGGTACCTTTAGTGAGGATAAGGCTTCAGTCCTCAGTGATCAGTTATCAGCTCAAACAGATCAGAGCGTAGCTCTGTCTGGTTACCTTAACTGTTGAGGATTGATAGCGGAACATTTATGCTAAGAGAAAAGGGTAAGGGAAATGAGAACTCATTCCACTGAGGTGATCAAATCCCAGGGGGACGAGAAGGGTTCATGGTGGTTTGGTCGGTTCTGGAAAGCGTTTTGTCGTGACCGAATGGCAGTAATAGGGCTCTTCATTATTGGTATCACCAGTGTTGCCGCTCTGGCTGCTCCCCTAATCAGTCCATATGATCCTGGCAAAGCAGTTGAAACGATGCGCTTAGCCCCTCCAGGGACTCCTGGTTTTCTCTTGGGTACAGACGAGCAGGGGCGTGATATTCTGAGTCGACTCATTTGGGGAGGCCGTATCTCTCTGTTGGTAGCCATTGTACCCACAGTTACGGCTGCTCTTTTTGCCCTGGTACTGGGCCTCTCCGCTGGTTACTGGGGTGGCATAATCGATCAAGTGATCATGCGGGTGCTCGATATCTTGTTCGCCTTCCCCATGGTGCTTCTGGCCATTGCTATTGCTGGTGTACTCGGGCCAGGGGTACAAAATCAGATCTTTGCGCTTACCGTAGTCCTTATACCTTACAGTACGCGGGTGGTACGTACCGCGGTAATCTCGGTAAAAGAACTCCCGTTCCTGGAAGCAGCAAATGCCCTGGGGGTAAAGAGTTTCCGTGTACTGGTTCGTCACATTTTTCCGAATGTTTTTCCGCCATTGCTGGTCTATTCCACCACCGTAATGGGTATGATGATTGTGGCGGCAGCAGGATTGAGTTTTCTCGGACTGGGTGTGCAACCCCCTACTCCGGACTGGGGGATTATGGTTGGGAGTGGTCGCCTGGTATTATTCAAGGCTTCGCATGTTGCTACCATCCCTGGGATAGTGATCGTGATAGAAGCGCTTGCCTTCAACTTCGTGGGAGATGGGATGCGTTCAGCACTCGATCCGCGTGAACGTACTCTGCTCTGAATCTACAATACCTTCTTACTTTACTCTACAGAAAGGAGAGTGGTTGGTTCTTGGATAGCCGGAACAAAGGGAGAGCGAGGCAAAGAAAAGGCTTAGGAGGAGAGAAGGAGCAACATCGATGGAAAGGAAACCTAAAGAGCAATTACTTACCCGAAACACAAGGAAGAAGATAAGTCGGCGTGATTTTCTGAGTGCCGCCGCAGGCACGACTGCGGGGGCGCTGGCTGCTGCTTTACTGGTGACACCAAGGCAAACGGAATCAGCGACCAGTGGACCAAAGAGAGGAGGGACGTTGATCTATGGAATGGAGGGCCCTTCGGATATCCTTGACCCTCACGCAACCGGCTGCTGGCTTACCTATCGGGTGACCTTGCAGATGTTTGAGGGACTTCTGGCCGAGGATTTGACCCGAGATGATGTGGCCGTACCACCGATTATTCCCAAACTGGCAGAATCCTTTGAGGTATCTCCTGATGGACTCGTGAGAACCTTTAGACTCCGCAAAGGGGTGAAATTTCATGATGGAACTCCCTTCAATGCGGAGGCTGCTAAGTTCAACTGGGAGAGGATGTTTAAAAAAGATGCTCCTCATTTTTATCCACGAGCCAATAGCTATACCTCCTATGTAGTGGAGTATATCACCGGAGCAGAAGCTGTAGATGAGTATACTCTGCGGCTGACTTTCAGCAAACCTTACTCGGAGTGGGAACGGATGACCCTCCAGAGTTGGGGGGAACCGCTCATGATCTCCCCAACCGCTCTGAAAAAATATGGAAACCAGGGGATTGCGGAGCATCCAGTGGGGACTGGTCCTTTCCAATTTGTGGAGTTGATTCCCGGAGAACGGATTGTGCTGGAACGGTTTCCAGACTATTGGGGACCACCGCCGAATGTGGATAGATTAGTCTTCCGGCGTATAGATGATCCGGCAGCCCGAGTAGCGGCTTTGCGCACTGGAGAGGTCGATTTTATTCTGGCTCCTCCGCCAGACGAAGTGCCAGCACTCAAGGCAGAGGGGTTTACGGTGCTTCAGAATAATGTTCCTCATGTCTGGTACTGGCACATCAACACGCGGGATGCTCCATTCAATGATGTGCGAGTACGCAAAGCGCTTCAGATGGGGATCGATAAAGAGAAAATGGCCAAAGAACTCCTGAAAGGGACAGCGAAAGCAGCATGGAGTATGCTCCCTCCCGCTTCTACTGCCTACAATCCAGAGTATAAACCCTATACCTATGATCCAGAGCGGGCGAAAGTGCTGTTGGCAGAGGCCGGTTATCCGAATGGATTGGAGACCATTTTCTGGACTTCTACATCTGGTTCTGGACAGATAATTCCGGTGCCCATGGCCGAATGGATTCAGCGAGATCTTGCCAAGATTGGGATCAAAGTTAAGTTAGAAACTTTTGACTGGATTACCTATCTGGCCAAGATGTTCGAAGGGTTACGGCCTGGACATGGAGCCTATCAACTCTCTTGGGGGATGACTACCAACTTCTGGATCGATATTATTACTCGTTCTACCAGGCACCCTCCCAAGGGGGTCAACGTCGGCTGGTATGCCAATCCGAAAGTGGATAGCCTCTTGGATCAGGCGAGAGAAGAATTCAATGAACCAAAGCGCATCGCGCTCTACCGGGAGGTGGACAGGATACTCATGGAGGAAGATGCTGCTTACCTTCCTATTGTCAATGATCTGGGTCCTATTGTTTTAAATCCTAAGGTAAAGGGATTCGTGAATCCACCAGAAGAATGGTTTCAGCTATGGACCCCTTATTTTGAAGGATGAAAGAGTTATGGATGAGATCCAAGCAACCAAATACCAGATTGTGGAGGTGGGAGATCTCTCTGCAGCAGGGACAACCATTGCCACTGTCAATATGCATTCTGTCTACGATAAAGCCCAAAATCTGGCCAAATATCGTGAATTTATCAGACTAGCCGCTGAAAGAAATGTCCAATTGCTGGTGTTTCCCGAACTCTCCCTGCAGGGCTATTTGTATCAGACGACTCCGGATTGGACCCTACCAGCCGAAGAGCTGGAGTACCAATATAGAAACGCGGAACCAGTCCCTGGTCCGGTGACTGAGGAGCTGGAAAGCTACGCTCAGCAGTACCAAATGTATATGATCTTGGGGTTAACGGAAAAGTGCCCCTCTTATGGAGGTGGCACTGGTATCTTGTATAACTCCGCTGTCTTACTCGGCCCAGAGGGAGTAATAGGGGTCTATCGGAAGGTTCATATTCCGGGTGGAGAGTCGCATATCTTCCACTCTGGAAGGCAGTTTCCGGTTTATGAGACTGCCATAGGGAGGATTGGGATACAGATCTGCTATGATAAGTGTTTCCCGGAACCTTCCCGGATTTACAGTATCAAGGGAGCCGACCTCCTGGTAATGCCTACCGCCTATCCAAAGAGCGGAGCACTGGTAATGAATGGGATGACTTTGACGGAAGAGTATTCCGGTTATACCTATGATATTTTTGAAAAATGCCGGGCCATGGAAAATCAGGTATGGTTTATCTCTTCCAATCATGTAGGACTCGACCCCAAGGGGTGTTTTGAATTTTATGGTTATAGCCGTATTATTCATCCGAGTGGTGTGCCCATAGCCGAGGTGGGGAAAGAAGAGGGAATGGCCATTGCTTATGGACTGGATATCAAGGGAGAAGTGCTGAGAGCACGGACAAAATGGTTCTTTGGTCTCAACCTGCTGGCTGATCGTCTTCCGCATCTCTATACAGAAATCACCAATGAAACGTCTACTACACCGGCCCTATAGTTTTGCTCTGCCACTGACGGGTGAATTGAGCATGATGGCTACGTGTTACGTGTAGTATCAGTCTCGGTCCGACCCGAAGGCCAAATGGTATAGGGGCGATGTATGCCTCGCCCCTATACGCGGGATAGACTCTGTACGCCTGGAGTACTTCCTCCCTAAGCTCAGGAAGTGCTTAAAATGGTATTAAGCTGTGCGGTATTCTGGGTATTCTGGGGACACCATACTTAATTTCTACTCCCTATGTGGTAGCAGCCCTCCTTCATCCCCTCACCCTCCGAGCCCATCACCGTCCGGCAACCTTATTCGGGTAAAACTGATAGACTCTTGAGAGGCGATGGTTTGCTACGGCCTCTCGTCGAGGCATTAAGGCGTATCCTGCAGTGGTAGCAATCCATGAGACCGAAAGATCCTGGGCAGAAATAAGTATGGTGTCCCCAGATTTGCAGATTTGAGACCCGCTATGCGTTTGATCTTATACCCGTTTAAGCATTCCCTCTTTTTCAAAAGCCTCCGCCAGGCGGCGGATTCCTTCGGTGATCTCCTCTGGTGTGTTGTAACCAAAACAGAGGCGAAGACAATTTTTACCAGAAACCCCATCTGGAGCAAACCGGTTGCCTGGATGGTATCCTACATCCACGCTCTCAAGGACTTTGTTACTGATCTTTGCCACATCAACCCCTTCCGGCAATTTGACCCAGATAAACAATCCTCCTTCTGGATGACTCCAGGTGGCTCCAGAGCCAAAATAGTCCTCGAGGGCCGCAAGCATCGCATCTCGCTTTGTTTTTTGAATTTCATTGATCTCTTCGATATGCGCATCCAGATGCCCAAGTGCATATCGATGTACCGCAAAAGCGGCAAAGGTATTTACCGAACCACCACTCTTGGCCCCCAATGCTCGGTCCAACACCTCGCGGGGAGCGGTCATGTACCCTAAACGCATACCGGGAGCAATAATTTTTGAAAAGGACCCCACATACATCACTCGTCCGGTACCGTCCAGCGAGTAGATAGAGGTCACATCTTGCCCTTCATAGCGTAGATCCACATAACAATCATCTTCCAGAATAGGGACATCATATTGTTGGGACAGTTTGACCATCGCCTTGCGTCGCTCCAGGGTCATGGTCCAGCCCTGGGGGTTCTGGAAGGTGGGAATGGTGTAGATCATTTTGGGTTTTTTCCCTTCCGCAATAGCGGTTGTTATAGCCCTTTCCAGAGCATCTGGCCGCATGCCTTCCTGATCACAAGGCACTCCACGTATATCAGCACGAAATCGTCTCATCTGCCTGAGGGTGCCACTATAGACAAAATCCTCTGTCAAAAGAACATCCCCCGGATCAACCAGCGTTTCCAGAATCATATGAATCGGTTGTCCAGAACCATCACCCAGGATAATATCATCAGGCGACACACGGATATCTCGATCCCGGGCCAGTTTACTGGCTACAAATTCCCGCAGGGGGGGATATCCCTGCGGATGGTGGTAAATGGCCAGATCTCCTCCTTCTTCTTTCAAAGCTTTTTGCAAGCCCTCGACTAATCCGTCAAAAGGAATCGAGGCTGGATCTGGATAGGCCACGGCAAAATCATATTTTCCCCGTCGCCCGACCTGTGGTCGCTCCTCCGCAGATGCTTTGGCAAAGAGTCCTTGATAACTAAATGGCTTGACGAGAGTCTGCTGGGTACTTTGTTGCATTCGTTTCTCCTCTATTTGATTACATCCAATCGCTTCTCAACCCCTGTCTGCTGGCTCTAAAAGCTATAAGTAACGAAGAGCTGCGCACGAATCAATATATCCCTATTCAGAGCGACTATCAAGAGGAAAATCCATCATCCATAAGCTACTGAGGTTATCCAAGATCATACTGCTCGAGTACCTCCTGACGATTCCCGCTCTGCGAACAGCACGTCCGGAAATGTATCTCATGCTGAAATTTTGCTTGACTCGGCTGAGAAAATGGTGATAATGGACAAAATTTAGCATAACCAGGACGGTCAACATTCCAGAGGAGGTGGATCTTGGAAAAATGCTGGCGAGTTGTAAGACCAACTAGAGCGCTATTTCTCCTGATTCTCTTCTGTCTGTTATACTGGGGATCATATGCTGAGGCGAAAGAGAGAGAAAGTCCAGGGTGTCCAGCGGTCTTGACACACAAAATTCCACCCCGGACTCGTTTTGCCATGACCGGATCTGAGTTTGGGCACTACGTCTCCCGGATGAACGAACGTCAACGTGAGCAGGCCATCTATACCCAGCTTCTTCAGGGGAATATCCCCCCTTTTCTTCGAAAACTGCAGCCGGTTCGATTACAACAGAGATTTAAAGGGAGAGTCCCGGTTACCATTACCCTCTGTGTGATGCCTGATTATTTAGCGATTGGTTCTGATGAGGATTTCCTCCGTATCCCCATGAACTTATATACCGCTACCGCCATAGCCAGGCAATACGGGTTTATTCTCCCTACCAAAAAGATAGTGGATGCTATCTACACCCAGGCTGCTTACCGCTTGAGACCAGAACCCATGCCCCCCGGCGCCCAGATGCGATCTACTCGTTATTATCTTCTCCATAATAAAAAGATCAAAAAGCAACGTCTTGCTCTAGGTATCCCTCTCGACGGACTTATAGCCGGCCATAAAAAAGATGTGGTAGTGACCAATCGCTTAGCCAGCCGACGAGGGAAAATTGCTATCTATGGGTGGCATCGCCGAAACGGTGTCCCTATTCAACCCCTGAGTACCGTACATGGAGCGCGCTATGCGGATTATAGTCACGGTATCCGCCTGATCAGTGGAATCGTCCTGGTCAATGGCCACCCGCGGTCTATCTATGCCGTCTTGCAGGATCCGAAACTGGCGAAGATCTTGAGTGAAGAAGGGGTTATCCCTGCTATCCGACACATGATTAGCAAACCATCTCTTCGACAGGCGAGTTTGTCTGACGGCTGGGCAGGTTATTGAAATACTCTATTTGGTGATCGTTTTACAACAGCGGAATCCCAGATGATAATTGTGATGGCTATGGGCATCCATCACCCGACTCCCATGCCAGAAGGGTGCACGCCAGCGGCACCAGTCCTCATGGGCTTTGTAGGTATCAAAGATAAACCAGCTCCCTTTCATTTCCGTATATCCCAATTCTGTACTCCCCCGGCTGGCCATTTGATTCTCGTTGAGGGGTAAATTCATATGTTCGGCAGCGTTACCATGGAGATCGTATACCTGTAAGGCGCTGCGGCATTCTGGATAGTATCCTGCTGGAAACGTATTAGATCCACATTGCGTCCAGCTCCCCCCGGTACAGGAGGGACTTTTTTGACTGGAGGCAGCACAGATGCCTTTCTGATACCTCGGTCCGTAACTCCAGGTCTTTTGGCTACTATAAGCTTTATTATGTGCCTCTCGCATTCGCTTGATGGCGACATTGGGGCTCACCCCTTTAGCCAGGTCAAAGCGGTAATCAAGTGGTTCGAGACTCCCTGCACAGGCACTCTCCCATTCATGGGCGTCACAAAGGCGTTTCCCCATAAGGGCACATATCTCAGCCGCTTCTCGGGCCCGTACCCAAACGACCGGATAAGCGCAGGGGATATTGGGAAACTCAAACTGATCAATACAGGCCTGAGCCTCCTGAACCTGTTCAGTGGCCGGACGATAGAGAGGAGCCATATATTTCGCCCCGCACATCTTCTCAAATTCGGTATTGGCGTAATTGAGAGATAACTGATCCAGCTTGGCCTGGCACTGGGCAGGAGTCACCGGATGTTTGGTAATCGCAGGATTCCCCTGTCCGATATACCCGGAGCGGGCAAATAAAGAGCGCAAAGCCTGCATTTGCTTCTCCGACAGGTTATGCACCTGTTGTAATTGCTGGAACAGGGCTTCGTTTTGCTCCTTCAGCGACTGGGCAACACCCGGAAGCTGATGCAGCTCAAATAAAGAAACCAGAACACAGAGACTTACTACCAGGAATCGATAACCGCTCATAGACTCACCCTTTTTCCCCTCTTAGCGTTTTTCCTTCTCCCCTCTCCTATCCCCTTAAGTAGAGAAAAACCTCTACCTTGCAGGAAATGATCCTCCTGGGTCAATACCTGCTCTAAATTTATTCTCCTCTATGGTTCACGACGCATAAGATAGAAAAAGTCTCGGTTATCTGCATAGCCAATAAAACGCGGAATATATTGTCCATCCTTCGTTTTGTCCAGTTCGCTCATCCCCTGAATCAGATGCTGGATCATAAATTCCGCTCCTTTCCGTCGATAAACGGCCAGATAGGTATGCTCCAGCGCATTCATATCCAGCAGCATAGCGTACCGACAGCTATAAGCTTGAAAAACCCGGGCCATCGCGGAAGGAGTAGCGCTCGAAAAATATCCGTATATGAGAAACCGTTTCCCTTGATGCTCCTGCAAACAAGCGCCGGCCCGTAACGTACGGAGTTCCCTATCTGCAGAACCTGACCAGTTTCCCGGTCCCCACCTGTTTACCAGTGCTCCCGGCACTGATGTTTGGGTATCAGCCACAAAGTCGATGATCGGAACGCCATTTTGTCGTGCATGTTTGATGGTGGCCAGTTGGTTATTATCCTCCTCGGTCCAGGTCTTCATATCGACTGAACCATCAGCAAATACCAGCAGAGTGGCCAAACCGGGCTGGAGTTTACTAAAAACGACCCCATTTTCGATAAAACCATAGTGTGTCCCTGCATTTTTCAGGGCAAAATCTCCATAGAGAAAGGCCCCATGTGCCCGCTTAAACCCTCCAGTAAAAGTGGCAACGGTTTTGAGAGCATTATAGGGATTAACCAAACCAGTGGAAATGAGTGGAGCGATACTCCCGATTCCATCGGGGCCGGGAAGCGTTTTGTCCTTCATCCGATCAGGGATATGGGCGGACCACCCGACACGAGGATGGTCTGTACCCAGCGCAAAACCGACATCGAACTGCGTGAGATCGAAGGCCACCAAATAGACTGAAGCAGTTACCTCCACATTATCCAGGGGATTTACTACTGTACGATAGCTCTGGAGAATCTCTGCATCCAGAACCCCCGGTTGGACCAGGCTGACATAGATTCCGGGATTATCAAGTACCGAATACCACTGTCCAACAATCAGACCCTCCCGTGCTCGCTCTTCGATCTTGATCCCAAGCTGAGAAGGTACTAGGGCCCGATTGCTATACTTGGCAGCGATCAATGCCGGTCGTGGAGCAGAGACTTCCTTCTGGGAAGCTACTCTTGCTGGACCAGTTTGTGATTTGGTGGGAAGGTCCGTCTCCAGATAGGTATCTTTAAAGAAATGATCTTTGACAAAGACGATTACTCTCTCTCCCTCCTTCAGATTATCACGCAAGACCTCCGTCACCCTCTCTTTTAGCGTGCGGTATCCCTTAGTTGGATTGCGTAAATAGAACAGCCCTCCACAGAGAGGGGCATAGGTAGCTTCCGAACGCCTGGCCTCTTCGAGCAGGGTAGGTTGGACTTCCGGACTCCAGAGGTCACAGATATACTTCCGTTCACCGTGAACAAGAACAAGCCCATAGGGATGGTCCTCGTCCAGAAGGAAGTATTGTCGTTGGGGGAGTCTATTTTCCAGATGATATACGGTGGCTAATTTGCTTTTGTTCCATTCCAGTTGCAGCAGATACCAGGCATTGATGGTGGGGTTGAGATTAATCAGGGTTGCGGTGCCCTGTTTCCCTCCTCTCTGAAATCGAATAGAGGAGGTCTGACGAAATTGCTGAAGTTCTATAATCGTTTTAGGGACTTGAGCCTTATACTGATCCACCTGGGACCTGGAGAGATCTCCTGGCGCTTTAACCGCTCCATATGTCGGTATCCCTCCGATACTCGCAGAGAGGCCAAAGGGGATGATGAGTAACCATACTCCAAATTGCAGGAGCTTATTTAACACTGATGGTAGCTTGGCTTCTCGATGGAATGAAGCAAGCATGTTGAATAACATAGGCGCTCCTCTTGATAAGGGACGAGACCGCTCTCGTCCCTTCACCCCGCAAACTCAATTCACCGGTGGCATCCAGGTTTCCAGATACTTATATTCCCCACGCTCGACTTTAATGATGGCTACTGGTTTGACCGGTACTCGGTTTGCGCGTTTATAGTCAATTGTTCCGGTTACAGCCTGATACCCTTTGGTTTGGGCCAAAGCATCTCGAAGCTTGGCTGGTTCCGTAGATCCTGCTCGCCTGATTGCATCGGCCAAGAGGTTAATGGCATCGAAACCCAGTGCCGCAAAAGCATTTTCGGGTTCTCGGCCATACTCTTTCTTGTACGCTTCGATAAAAGCCACCACTTCTGGACGATCATCCGCTCGATAGGTATGGGTAGAGAAGTAGACCTCATTGGCCAGCTCTGGTCCAGGTACAGTGGAGACTAGCTCGGTATCAAAGCCATCTCCACTGACAATGGGGATCGTGATACCAGCCTCCCGGATCTGTTTGACAGTCAAACCAGCTTCGTTTGGAATAGCGGCAATAAACACGGCATCCGGAGGAGGCTGGGTGGCCTTGAGTCGGGCAATCTGAGCAGAAAAGTCTTTATCCCCCATCATAAAAGAGTCATCGTTGAGGATCTTCCCTCCCAGTTCGGTAAACCGTTGTTGAAAGAATTTGCTCAAGGCCTTGGTAAAATCCATGGAGTTATCGGTCCAGACCACTACATTTCGGGCCTGAAGTTTCTTATAGGTGAATTCGGCAATGGCATGGGATTGATCATCGTCCCCAAAAGGGGTCATGAAGAAATAATCACCGACCCAGGTGGGGAGTTCTGGATGGGTTGCCCCAGAGGTCACAAAAGGAATTTTTTTCTGCTGAAACAACGGTGCAGCCGCCATCACAAAAGTTGTATCCCCATAGCCTATACCGGCCACTACTCCTTGGGAGAGAAGCTGACGTGCTCCCGTAGCGGCTTCTTTCTGGTCTGTCTTCGTATCGATACCAATAACCTCCACAGATTTTCCTAACAAGCCTCCTTTCTCGTTAATCAGTTTTGCCGCCAGCTTAGCCCCGTTTAAAGCGGGAGCATCGATGGAAGACATACCACCAGTGAGGTTATACAGCGCCCCGATCTTGATGGTCTCGGCTCCCCACAACGGCACAATGAAAACCAGAGTACCTACCAGGATCCCCATAGCAAGATATTTCCGCATAGCTCACCTCCTGTGGTTAAAAATGCTTATCGGTTTAGAACCTTACTCCTCTCATATTCTGATCATATAATTTTTCCCTCTCCCTGTCATCTAAATTTCTACAACTTCCCCTCTGAAGGCCTTCGCGATTTCACCAACTGGACACGGAGAGGAAAGATAATCTCCTGGGTCCCCATAATCCCCTGAGGACGAAACACCACCATGAGCAATAGCCCTAACGCCAGGATAATCTGGCTAAGACCATACCAGCCAATCGCTGTCTCCATAGGCCGTAGCGCCTCGGTAACTAAGCTCAGGATAATAGCCGCAATGACCGAACCGGTAATACTGCCTGAGCCTCCTACCACCACCATGACTACCAGATTGAACGCCAGCACAATAGAAAAAGTTTCAGGAGTGATCACCGTAACTAAATGAGCCCACAGCCCACCGGCTATGCCAGCAAAAAACGCTCCCACTGCCAGGGCTATAACACGAATCCTGGTCAGGGGGATACCCAAAGTTACCGCGGCAATTTCGTCTTCCCGGATCGATTTCATTGCCCGGCCTAAGGGTGAGTGCACCACTCGCCAGCAGACAATGAGCGTTACTACCACCCAGAAGGCCACTCCCCACACATCCGTGAGATAGGGGATTCCATTAAGCCCCAGGGGTCCTCGAGTAATCGTCTCCAGATTACGGATCACTACCTGGACAATAATAATATAGCCCAGAGTTGCTACGGCGAGATAATGGCCACGAAGGCGTAATACCGGTATCCCTACCAGTAATGAAGTAAGCGAGGCCATTGTTCCACCCAGGAGGAGAGCTGGAAACAGGGGCCATTCCTGAGAAGCAATCCAGCCCGGTAAGGCTGGGAGCAGCATGGCTTTGCGTCCGGCCGGAAAGGTAAGAATGGCGGCGACATATCCTCCAACAGCCATAAACGCTGGATGACCGAGGGAGAATAATCCAGTAAAACCATTGGTCACATTCAAGGAGACGGTGAGAATCACGTAAATTCCGGCGAAATTCACCAGAGAAAGCTGATAATCATTCATCCAGCGCGTACAGAGCGCAATAAAAATGATAAAGAGGCAACAGAGCAAAGGAAAGAACCAGCGGGGACGTGACCTGGTTATCATGCTCTTTCCTCCGTCTGTTGTCCTAAGAGGCCCTGGGGGAGAACAAGGAGGATGAGGATCAAACTGCCGAATACAAAGGCATCGCGATATCCTGAATAGGCTGGTGGTAAGAGCCCCACAAACAGAATTTCTCCCAAACCGAGCAGATAGCCACCGAGCATTGCTCCTGGAATAGAGCCTATTCCTCCGATCACGGCGGCAACGAAGGCTTTTAATCCAGGAATAAAACCGAGGAGGGGGTCAATTTGGCCATATTTTCCTCCCCACATCAGTCCAGCAAGCGCAGCGAGGCTACTCCCTATTGCAAAGGCAAACATAATCACTCGATTTGTATTGATACCCATCAGTCTCGCCACTTCCAGCTTTTCAGCGGTGGCGCGCATGGCCATTCCTAAACGGGTTCTCTGGACGATTACATATAACGTGAGCATCAGGATCAGGGACAAAAGGACAATGGCTACATCAATAGCCCGAAAAGAGATGGGTCCAATCTCTACTATTGCCTGCAGATATTTCGGGAGCAGAAAATTTCGCGGTTGAGCGGTCAGGATCAAGATTCCCAGATTCTGAAACAAAATAGAGAGGGCTAAAGAGGTGATAAAACCGGTGACTTGTGGGGCATGGCGTACCGGTCGAAAGGCTATACGTTCTATGGTTATACCAAGGATCAGACCGGTGAGAAGCACTATCAGGATAATGCCTGGAAAAGGCACCATACCGGAGGTGACTAACCCCAGAGTGACAAAAGCGCCAATCATGACAATATCCCCATGGGCAAAGTTGATCAGGCGCAGAATGCTATAGATCAGAGAAAAGCCGATGGCTACAAGGGCATACATACTCCCGAGAATGAATCCATTGATTACTTGTTGGGCTATATAACCGATAGAGAGCATTTTTACATTTCCCCCAGATAGGCTTTCCGTACTTCTGCATTCTCGATTAGCTCAGCACTTCTCCCGGACAGGCTCACGCGTCCGGTCTCCAGTACATACCCATAATGGGCAATCTCTAATGCCAGATGAGCATTCTGTTCCACCAGTAAAATGGTCACCCCCTTTTTGTTAATTTCGAGCAAGGTATCTAAAATACGCTCCACAATCATAGGAGCCAAACCGAGAGAGGGTTCATCAAGCATAAGACACTGTGGACGGCTCATCAAAGCTCGGCCGATAGCCAGCATCTCCTGTTCTCCACCAGACAGACTTCCAGCGAGTTGCCTCTGCCGTTCACCGAGGATGGGAAAAAGAGTCTCAATCCAGGCTATATCTTCAGCGATTGCCTGTTTATCGTGTCGAAGATAGGCTCCTAAGAGCAGATTTTGTCGTACAGTGAGCCCAGCAAAGACCTGCCGCCCTTCTGGACAGTGAGCAATACCTAACGAGACAATCTGTTCGACGGGGATTTTGCTGATATCTATAGCTTCACTCTGCGGAGTGGGTCGATAGAAGATATGTCCAGCTTGCGGGTGATATAAACCGGAAATAGTGCGCAGGGTAGTGGTCTTTCCTGCCCCATTAGCTCCAAGCAGGGCAGTGATCTGACCCCGCTGTATGGTCAGAGAGACATCCCGCAATACGGTCACCGCTCCGAGGGTAACAGAGATATGCTGGATTTCAAGCATGACGGTGTGGTCTTTGTAAGGAACCTTTGCCTAAATACACTTCAATAACCTGGGGATGGGTCTGCATTTCTCGAGGAGAGCCTCGAGCCAGATTTCGTCCCTGAAAGAGCACTTCGATATGATCACAGATCCCCATTATAACCTTCATATCATGTTCAATTAGCAAAATGGTTAGCTTATAGCTCTCTTTGAGCTTTTGAATAGTGGAGACCAGGTCTTCCGTTTCGCGAGGATTCATCCCGGCCGTAGGTTCATCAAGCAGGAGCAATTTTGGCTCAGTGGCCAAGGCTCTTGCCAGCTCTAATTTTCGCTGCTCGCCATAGGCAAGGGTGGAGGCCAGAGCCTCTGCCTTGTGCTCGAGGGTTACCACTTCAAGCAGATGCTGTGCTCGTTCGATCATCTGGCGTTCTAGTCGACGATAACCTGGCAAGGTCAGCAGACTGGAGAAGAAACTGGAGTGGTGCTTCCGATAAAAACCGGCCAGTACATTTTCCAGAACGGTCAGATTCCGAAACAAACGGAGATTCTGAAACGTACGGGCTATCCCTAAGGCAGCAATCCTGTCTGCCCGCCAGCCAGTAATCTGATGATGGAAGAAGTGAATCTCTCCACTGGTTGCAGGAAGGATACCGGAGAGAATATTAAACACCGTAGTTTTCCCCGCTCCATTTGGTCCAATCAATCCAGTAAGACTTCCCTCCCTCACTCCAAAGGAGACCTTTTCAAGGGCTACAACTCCTCCAAAGTGTTTGGAGAGCCCTCTCACCTCTAGAATACTGTCAGTTTGCTCGGTCTTCATGGGTACTTTGATCTACTAGACCTTGCAGCCCCAAAAATAAGTTTCTTCGCCCCGTTAGCACTCTTTGTTTTTTCACCGTTTTCCTACCGCTGTCTTCGGCTGTCCTTTCGTTTGCATATACTCCTGCCAGAAAACCAGGAGAGGACTGGCCACAAAGATAGAAGAATAGGTTCCCACCAGGATACCGATGAGTAAGGCAAAGGCAAAATCATGAATGATTGGTCCACCTAAAAAGAAGAGAGAAAGCACGGTCAGTAACGTGGTTCCTGAAGTTAAGAGAGTACGGCTTAAGGTTTCGTTGATGCTCCTGTTGATCAGCGCCTTGTAGTCTCCTCGTCGCTGCAGGCGGAGTTTTTCTCGAATCCGATCAAAGACCACGATGGTATCGTTTAACGAATATCCCCCAATGGTCAAAATGGCTGCCACAACCGTGAGAGTAAACTCCTTATTAAAAAGGATAAACACACCAATGGTCAGCAGAATATCATGCACTAAGGCCAGGACTGCAGCGACGGCAAAGAGAAATTGAAAACGCCAGGAGATATAGGCTAGAATCCCTATAGAAGCGTACAGCAAGGCGAGGAGAGCCTGTCTTCGGAGAGCGGTACCTGCTTGGGGACCGACTTGATCCATCCGGAGTATCTCAAACTGCTGTTGTACTTCCTTCCCCAAAGTTTCTTGGATCTGCTTGCTCACCTCCGGGAGTGGTCTATCCGATTCGGGCATACGTATAAGAATATCCCTTCCCTCTTCAGCACGCTGGATCAGACTTCTTTCCAGACCAATGGGCTGGAGCGCTTGACGGATTTGCTCAACGGTGACCGGCTTCTGAAAGCGTAGCTCAACGAGTGTGCCCCCTGCGAAATCGACACCATAGTTCGGACCCACGATGAATACTAAGAGTAAACTCAGTACTATCAATACAGCGGAGACAAGAAAAACGGGCTTCATCTTCCCCACAAAATCAATATTGGTTCCCGGCTTTATCAGTTCCATGATTCCTCCATTTTCGTCATACTTCCATTCCTCCTAAAATCTATTATCCTTTTCAGGGTCGATTTCGTGAACAATGGCCAAAGTTTCCGTACCGGTTATTGTTCCGATAATCCAACAGGGAGACCACAGAGAATTCAATCCAGCATGGAGTCCTCCCTATCTTCTGTACCTCCCCCAAATTAGTGTGAGGAAAGCCCCTCGTCATCCACAGTGAAACACCGGAATACATCTCCCTGGAGCTGAACTAAATACTCAATTGAGTTACCTTATATTTGCTCAATACCAGCTCAAAGACAACACGAGACACAAACACTGCTGTAAACATCGACGCCGCAATACCGAGGGTAAGAGTTACCGCAAATCCCTTGACCGGTCCCGTTCCAAATTGAAAGAGCACAATGGCCGCGATAATCGTGGTTACATTGGCATCGACGATGGTAAGAAATGCTTTCGAAAATCCCGCATCTACCGCCGCTCTCACTGTTTTTCCCAGTCGGAGTTCTTCTCGAATCCGTTCAAAGATGAGCACATTGGCATCGACAGCCATACCGATAGTCAAGAGGATTCCGGCAATCCCGGGCAGAGTCAGGGTCGCATGAAAGTAGGCCAGGGCTCCGGTCAAAAGAACGAGATTGAGGAAAAGAGCTCCATCCGCCACCATTCCAGACCACCGATAATAGATGAGCATAAAAATGAGTACCAGAATGCCCCCGACCAGAATAGCGGTAATCCCTTGCCGTATGGAATCGGCTCCTAACGAAGGACCCACTGTCCGGTTTTCTTCAATACGTACGGGGGCAGGTAGAGCTCCAGCACGTAAAACGATAGCGAGATCTCGAGCCTCCTCTGTTGTAAACAGGCCAGTAATTTGAGCCTGGCCTCCAGAAATACGCTCCCGGATCACCGGAGCAGAGTACACATTGTTATCCAGGATAATGGCGAGTCGTTTACCGACATGTTCTGCGGTAATCCGTTCAAAAATCTTTGCCCCTTCAGGATCAAAGGAGATCGACACATAGGGTTCATTAAACTGTGAACCAATCTGCATGCGCGCATCGGTGAGAGTATCACCCGTCAGCAGCACCTGTTCTTTCACCAGAAATGGTTCCTGACGTATGGTTCCGGTTTCTTTCTCCACCACTCTCTGGTAGAGAATTTCGTCTCCCTCCGGAATCTTTCCCTTTAATGCTTCTTCCAGATTCTGTTCATCATCGACCAGCCGAAACTCCAGACGCGCGGTTTTCCCAATTAACTCAATCGCGCGATCGGCATCTCTGATCCCGGGCAGTTCTACAATAATCCCTCGCTCTCCTTTCCGCTGAATAACCGGTTCGGCTACTCCAAATTGATCGATTCGATTCCGGATGGTTTCTAGAGCCTGCTGTACCGCACTCGTTTTCAGGTTGTCGGCTTGTCTGGGATCAATACGATACACCAGAGTGTTTTCACTGCTGGACACTCGCTGCAGCAAGTAGTAGTTACTAAAGATTTTCTCTGCTTTGGTAATATCAAAAGGACCGGAGAATTGAACAGTCAAGGTTTCACCGTTATCTACACGTACTGTCTGCACCGGAAGATTTTCTTGCTTCAAGGCAGTGGCAATTTCAAATTGATACCGTTCCAGAGTACTTTCCACCATTTTATCCGCTTCTACTTCCAGAAGTAGATGCATCCCCCCCTGCAGATCAAGGCCGAGATTCAAGTTTTTTCCTGGAGGGATGCTGTACCAGAGGGCTATTCCCACCACTACCACAATCAAAGCTACTTTCCATTGTAAATCTTTTCTCACTATGTGCTCCTTTATCTGTTACCACAGAGACACGGAGAGCACGGAGACCTTACTTCTGTATTCTTCATCCCCTCTATGCCTCTGCAGTGAAAACCGGTAACATATTTGAACTAAGCTGTAATAGTCTCTCCAACACCATTGGCCATTCTGGAGTTTATTCCAACAAGCATTTTCTCTTTTCTCCGTGTCCTCTGTCTCTCTGGGGGTAAACTTAGCGTATTTCCAGCGTGCGCATTCGATTAATAGCTCCTGCAATTTCAAAGAGGCGTGGTTGAGCGAGATTACCTACCTTGTTCGCAGTAATCACATCCAGTCCTTCACGTTCAATATCTGCAATAAGCCGTTGGAGGATCTCTGCGAGTGAGCGTTTGCCATCCATATATCGACTGGCCACATAGTAAATGCTCGCACCGATTGCTCGGGTCTGGCTGGGATCTACAAGCTGTTCGAGTGCACTGAGATCGATATTCGTTGTTCCGTACAGAATCGTATGAAGACCTTTGGCATCAATCTTAACCTCCCGTCGTCCACGACGGGAATCAAAGCTCTCTGCTTGGGGAACTCGGGGCAAAATTGCTCCAAAATGCTCTCCCCCTTCGGGCTGGCGTTGCGAAGGAAACTCGGCTGCCACCTTTCGCGCTTGTTCGGTTACATCTCTGGCTTCATAGCTATCCATCATAATTACCTGATCGGCTACATCAAAATAATCTCCAGATCCTCCCATGACCAGAATAGTAGAGACTCCATACTCGTGATAGATTTGTCGAACCTTATCCAGAAAAGGAGTAATAGGTTCTTTCCCCTTTTGCACCAATCGTTGCATTCGTCGATCACGGATCATAAAATTCGTGGCCGAGGTATCTTCATCAATCAAGAGAAGACGGCAGCCCATTTCCAGGGCTTCGATAATATTAGCCGCTTGCGAAGTGCTACCACTGGCATTATCTGTCGAAAAAGTGGTGGTATCTTTCCCAAAAGGTAACGCATTGATAAAGGGACTGATATTGACTTTAGCTATCCGACGTCCATCCTCCGCACGGATTTTTACGGCTTCCGGAATCGTCACCACCCATTCTCTCCCATCACCAGGGATATGGTTATACACTCCACGTTCAATGGCCCGCAGAAGGGTAGATTTTCCATGAAATCCGCCTCCCACGATGAGGGTAACCCCTTCCGGGATACCCATCCCGGTCAGGGTACCAGCATTGGGAACTTTGAGGGCTACCTCCAGTGTAGGTGGAGACTGAAAAGGGACGACTACCGTCTCTTTCCCACCGGATAAAGGCCGATCATCCACTCCGCTCCGCCGTGGTAAGATCGCATTATTCCCCAGAAAGGCTACCAGACCTTTTGTACGGAGTTGTGCACGAAGGGCATCCTGATCTTCTACGACTTCTACATGTTTTTGTAACCTCTCGTGCTGGAGATTCCGATAGAGTAAAGATCGTGTGACCATGGTCGGCAGTTCTGCAAAAAACATGGCCTCAGCTTGCTGTCCCAGGATCGTCCTCCCTTGCGCTGGCAAGCCCATCACAAAGCGGACTTCGATATGTCCTTCTGTATCTACCAACACAGCGGTACGTTCAAGCACCTCCTGACCACCACGATCGATCTGAATCAGGCCGCTCTTTCCCATACCACGATTCCCTCGCACCACCTGTCGGATGGCCGTATCAAATTCACGTGCCAGAAAATCTTGTAAGCCCATCCGCCGTGACCGATTGGCGTACAGTGTTGTAGGGAACCGCGCTTCCTGTGCCGGAAGCAAAATACGTATCCGGGAAGGAGAAGCAAAGGGATCACCCTGGACATGGTCGATCCAGAGGGTAAACTGCTCGAAGTCATAGACCCCTTCGATATCTTTGTATGCTTTGTACCCTTTGCGATCAATCCGGAGGAGAAGGCGTCTCAGCTCTTCTTTGGTTCTTCGATTTCTTCCGGCTCGCTCTCGGTTGATACCTTTTCACCTCCTGTAAGCACGTTGGCGATCGCGGTCTTTTGGATACGAATCCGCACTCTCTCCGCGATTTCCAGATGCACGACATCATTACGAATTTTGGTTACTGTACCGTATATACCCCCATTAGTCACCACCTGATCCCCTCGCTTCAGGTTATCCAGCATAATGCGGTGTTCTTTCTGTCGCTTTTGTTGGGGACGAATGAGGAGGAAATAGAAGATAATAAAGACCATGATAAGCGGGAGAAACCCTATCAAGCCCGCTGCTCCGCCGTTTGCTGCACCGGGAGCTCCCGCATACGCTAGATCAATCATGCATTGTCTCCTTTATCTATCTGGGTAAGTGGGTGTTTCATTTCCGATGTAATACCAATTTCCCATAGAAATGTAGCATACCCTTGTGTCACTCTGAGCCCTTCGCTTCGCTTAAGGGTATCCTCCGCGAAGAGTCTATACCGAGATTCTTCGCAGAGTGTATTCCTTCGCTCTGCTCAGGACAAGCTCTGAACAATGTGAAGGACTCAGAGTGACAAGAATACATCATGCTCAGGGCAAATTGGTAGAAGTAATGAAGAGCGAGAGGGCTCGTTTCTTCATTTTTTGCTAGTTTAATAAACTCTTATATATACCAAGATATATACAAGAGAAGAGGTCTCGTGTCAAATAGAACAGAGCGAAAAACAGTAGGAGATTTTTTGATTACTCCTCCCCCTCAATTTCTTCCAGATAGATTTCATCAGAAAAAGCCAGGATATACCCTCGAATACGGGAAGTGCGAACCGAATCATAGTCAAGAGAACCTTCCTGATACACTACTCCATATTTTCGTTTGGCTTCTTCCCGGGACAGGTAGGCTCGTTCCACATCTCTGGTAACCAGATGAATAGAGCGGGTAAAGGGATTGCCATATCCCCCTCCACCAGGAGTTTCGATAGAGATTGCATCACCGGCCTGGAGGAGAATAGCCTCTCCTTTGGCTCCATGAGGCAACCGGACGATTCGGTTTGCTTTCTGCACAATGACCTGTTCTCCTTGCCCTTTCCATCCCCCTCGAATCCCGGGAGGTGGTGTTTTAGTTCGTTCCCCCAGCACAGTAACCCTGGCCATTCCCCGTCGAAGCGCAAAACTATACCGAACCCCTAGCCCCCCTCGGTATCTTCCAGCTCCTGCCGAGCTATCCCGCAGACTATAGTGTTGAAAAAGCAGGGGATATCGTTTTTCCAGACGCTCTATAGAGGGGGTTTTGGCTACACTCAAAAGGGGAGAACCATTGGAAAGCCCATCTGTATTACTGGTTCCCCCATAACCTCCCCCTAAGGTAGAGTGGAACAGATAGGTCCCCTTTTCCGTATCCTCACCCTCCATGATGAGCATGGTCGCTGTAGAAAAGGAAGCTGCACTCACCCGGGTAGGGAGTATTTCCGCCAGAGCGACAAACACCAGATCGATAATCCGCTGGGCAACCTCCACCGCTCCCGGGCCAATGGCCTGGGGAAAAGTGGCATTTAAAAACACCTTTCCCGGAGGGACAAAATGCAGGGGCTGGAGCATTCCACTATTCAACGGAACTTCTGGGAAGAGATGTTTCAGGGCTACATAGCATGCTGCTCGAGTGTTACTCCAACTGCTGTTCATCGGTCCTGCAGCAGGAGGGGCACTTTCCGAAAAATCAAAACTCAATCGATCGCCCTGCACCTGAATAGTCAAGGCCAGACGCAGCGGCTGGTCTTCTATGCCATCATTATCCAGCGTATCACTGGCCTGATAGTTTCCATCAGGCAAGGCCTGGATAGCACTCCGCAGTTCCCGCTCACTCTGCTCGAGCAAGGCATTCAGGCATTCCTCCACGCTCTCTGCTCCATAGGTATCCAGTACCTGCGTCAACCGCTGAGCCCCTAACCGCAGGCTACTTACTTGCGCTTTGATATCACCCAGTACTTGCCGTGGAAAACGACTATTGGCAGTAAGCATAAGCAAAATATCTTCTTGATACTGACCGGTATACAGCTTAATCAGAGGGAAACGCACCCCACTCTGACAGATATCCCTCGCCTGTACAGAAAGTCCAGCCGGTATACGTCCTCCCAGGTCGGTATAGGTACCAGCATTGCCTAAAAATGCCCACAGTTTTCCCTGGTAAAAATAGGGAAGTATCATCTTCACTTCTAAGAGGTGGCTTCCTCCAATATAGGGGTCATTACAGAGAAAGATTTCTTCAGGCTGCAGAGAACGGTTTTGTTGGAGCAGATATTCGATGACACTCTGAATCGTACCCCCCGAAAGGGGATAACTCCGATTCCCCTGCACGAGAATAGTTCCGGTAAGGGGATGAAAGAGGCCGGATCCGCGTTCCCCTTGTTCGGCAATACTCGGAGAAAAAGCGATCTGTTCGAAAACCTGATCCATTTCATCCAGAACAAGCTCTAAACTTCCCTTTACTTTTGCCAGCAGCAACGGATCGCTATTCATCCTTTTACCTCCAGATGTAAGTGGCCTCGGTGACTCCTGGTTACAGAGACACCAGGTGGAACAACCGTGGTTGCACCTTGCTCTTCAATCACGACCGGCCCATCCAGGGAGGAGCCTGCCAATAGTTTTTCGCGCTGGTAGACTGCCGTCTCTAGCCACTCTCCTCCCCAAAAGACTGGTCGTTTTTCGATCAAGGCGGCTTCAGGCCCCTGTTGGGAAGGAGGTTGGGAAGGGGAGAACTGGGGGAGGCAGAGAGAAGGGACACTGGTCATCGATCGTAATGCATGGAGAAAAAGGGGAAAGCCTGCCAGTGCCTCTCCGTAGCGTTGCTGGTAACGTTCGGTAAAGCGTGCCGATACCGCCTCTCTGGTGGGAGGGATAGAGAAGCGAAGGGCAAGAGGATGAGATTGCCCTTGATAAGAGACGGTCAAGATATAAATCGTCTCCACCGGTTTTCTTCGCCCGTCTATCGCCAGGATTCTCTGTTCGCCGAGACTTTGCTGCTGGGAAAAAAATAGTTCGACCCTCTTCCAGTCAACCTCTTCTAGTGGTAAAGCGACCGTCTCCGATGCGGTATATTTTAGCTCGGTCAACAAACAGCCGTACGCGGAGAATACCCCTGCTCCAAAGGGAACGATAATGCGCTTGATACCCAACTCTTGTGCCAGGAAAGCAGCATGGAGCGGGCCACCTCCCCCAAAAGCGATAAGCGTAAAGTCTGCCGGATCTAAGCCTTTATTGATCGTCAACAGTTCTATACATCCCGCCATGCTGCTATTACTGACTTCGATAATGGCTTGGGCAGCCTCTTCCACCCGCTGCAATCCGAGCGGTTTAGCAATCTTTTCCCTAATAGCCCGATGAGCCCACTCAACATTCAGTCTGGCTTCCCCTCCGCGCCCCAGGGTACTGTGCGGGTTGATCCGTCCCAAGACCAGATGGGCATCAGTAACCGTGGGAAGAAAGAGCTGTTTCCCATAGCAGGCTGGTCCGGGATCAGCCCCCGTACTTTCTGGTCCCACCCGGAGAATACCCCCCTTTTCCACTCGGGCAATGCTTCCCCCGCCTGCTCCAATCGTAGTAATGTCAAAGAGAGGGAGTAGAATAGGAATCCCAAAGGCAATTTCTCGTTCGTCGATCAGGGAGGGAATCCCATTACGGATTACCGAGACATCAAAACTGGTACCACCCATATCACAACTGATACAATGGGGTATCCCTTCCTGCGCGGCCAGCTTCGTTGCTGCGACCACGCCCCCGGCAGGTCCAGAGAGAAAGGTGGAAATAGCCTGTTTTTGTACCTGTTCCGGCGTCAAAATGCCTCCATCCGATCCCAGAAAATAGAGTTGCCCTCGAAATTGACGATGGGACAGCTCCGCTTCCAGGGCCTGCACATACCTGGTCATCAACGGCTGGACGTAGGCACTGGCCACTGCTGTAGAAGTCCGTTCAAACTCTCCAGGCTGGTTTGCAATCTCATGCGAGAGGGTAACCGCTACTTCTGGCCAACAAGCCCGTACGAGCCTTCCTGCTCGCTGCTCATTGGTGGGATTCGCATAAGCGTGCAAAAAGCTGATCACCACCGCTTCTACTCTTTCAGCCTTGAGCTTATTTACCACCGCTTCAATTTCTTCTTCCTGGACTTCCTTCAGGATTATCCCTTCAGCGGTAGTCCGTTCTTGAACTTCTACCCTTTTCTCTCGGGAGATGAGTGGTTCAAAGTGCGCTTTCAACCCGTAGAGATGAGGGCGATCCCGCCGTCGGAGTTCGAGAATATCACGAAATCCTCTCGTAGTGATCAATCCACACGTCACCCCTTTTCGTTCAATAATAGCATTTGTGGCCATGGTGGTGCCATGGATCATCAACTCAACAGCAGAGGGGGTTATCTGTACCTCTTGCAGGCCTTGGAGAAGACCGACACTCGGGTCGTGAGGGGTAGAGGGTACTTTACAAATCCGTAGTTGCTGTGTGCTCTCCTCCCAGATGACCAAATCGGTAAAAGTCCCTCCCACGTCGATACCAATTCGAATTGCCATATTGCTCCTTCTCCAGTATGTCTCCATCCAGAAAAAACTCCACGGAATTTTACCATAGCGTCGCATTATATTGGCCTTGACTCCTCTATGCAACAAAAAATCTCCCCCGGAAGCTTTTCCCATATATGCGCCGATACGAATTGAAAAGAGCAAACCGAAAACTGCAAATTTCCTCCTCCCGGGCAGAAGGTTCTCCATAAATTTCTCTTGACAGGGATAAATCAGTGGTATAAGTAAGGATGTCTTTAGAGTATACCCGGGAATTCCTACCTCTGAGGGAAGAGAGGAGGAGACAAGCGGTGATAGAGATGGAAGACCTCTCCAGAGGGATGCTGTATGGGATTTTGATTCTTATGCTCTCCGTAGCATGGGGTATTCCCAAAGCCGAATCGGCGGAAGGAGATCCTGAACGTGGAAAAACCCTCTTCCTCAGATATTGCAAAGGGTGTCATGGAGTGGATGGAAGAGGGGGGGCACATACCTTTATGCCTCATGTAGGGAATCTCACCAAAAAGGGATACATCGATAAAATTCCAGATGAGTTTTTGTTTCTGGTAATAGCGAAAGGGGGAACGGCTGTTGGCAAGAGTGCCTATATGCCTGCCTGGGAATCTATCCTTAAGAAGCAGGACATCCTGGATGTGATTGCCCATATTCGTAGTCTCCCTACCTATTAGTACGGAAGAGGGGTTGATCCAAGGAGTCTCGGTTCCCAGTGAAAGTAGCCCAAAAGGTATCCAGGGCAAGTAGGGGAAAGGAGAAAGCAATGAGAGTTCTTCCCTGTTTAATTTTAACGGCTGTAGTCGTAATGGTCCTGATTTTTAGCGTACCGGTAGAGATACAGGGCGCCGTCCAGTCTGGAGATTGGGTCAAACGGGTTGCGGTCAAACCCGATCCATCAAAGATTTTGGTCCCTCCTGGGTATAAAGTGGAAGTTTTCGTGGCCGGTTTGGATACTCCTTCATCAGCTACCGTGGACAAAGAGGGGAATGTTTGGGTGGCGATCTCTGGGCCGTTGTTTGGTGGTCCAGATCCGATTGAGCCACCTCATGTGAAGGTGTTTGATAAAAATGGAAAGTTATTGAAAGAGATAGGGAAAGGTATATTCAAGACTGTCATGAATGAAATTGGGTACTGTCCAGAAAATGGGATTACCTACATTCCAGAGTATGGGGAGAAGATATGGGAGATCGAAGGGGTCAATGGTGAATTGCGACTGATTATCAAGGATCTGTTTCTTGGTGACCACCGTAACGGCGGAATCACCTGCAAAGATGGTTGGCTATACTTTGCTTTGGGTTTTCCAAGCAATAGTGGTTTTGCCGATCCAGATAATCATGGATGGACCGATATCCCCAATGATCCCTTCTGGGTTAAGCATCCCGATGGGCTTGGGACTACCCCCCATGATCCTGTTTGTCGAGATATTGTTCATACAGGGCTCAATCTCAAATCGTCCGATGGCCGAATAACCGGTGCCTTGATGCCGGTAGGGGTACCGGCCAAACCTGGGCAGATCGTCAAAGCGCAGGTGCCTTGTGGAGGATCAGTCATGCGGGTGAAGATTGGCGATAAAGGGCCTGATGGGATCTATCCTCATGAAAAGATGGAGGTGTACGCCTTTGGTTTCCGAAACCAATCTGGAATTGCCTTTGGCCCCAAGGGAACACGGTTTGAGAATGCGCTAGCCGTAAGTGATAATGGGGCGAATGATCTCGGTCACCGTCGGATTGCCAATGGTCCGGAAAAACTCTTTATTGTAACCGAGAAGGGCCAGGATGCTGGCTTCCCAGATAAGGAAGGGTTTGGCTTTGTCTCTGACAAGCGCTTTGGGTGGTCGATTTACAGAGGGAATCCTGTGCAGAACCCTTATCCCAATCTGTTTATCGGTGATACACCTTTTGTCCCCACTGTGTGGCCCTATCGTTTTCAGTTCCATGTCAACGGTACCCGTGGCGTGCCGTTGATTGCGGCGAATCCGAACCCGAATGGTTATATCAACCCGGTCCTGGAATGGGATACTAACAATCCCATTGATGGTATTGCGTGGAGCTTTAGTGATCAGTTTGGGTATAAGGGCGATCTATTTGGTGCGGTCTACGGTATTCTGGATACTGGCCCTGAAAGCCTAGTCCCGACGTGGCCAGCAGTACTCCGTATCCACTTCCTGGAACCTGCTGGAGTACAATGGTTCTATTTTATGCGCAATATTGAGATGGGCCCAAATGCTTACCAAAAACCGGAGAACAAGGGGGGACTGGAACGTCCTAATGATGTTGTCTTCAGTCCAGATGGAGACATCATGTATGTGGTGGACTATGGTGAAGTAGCAGTGGATTTCTACATGCCTGCACCATTTTATACGGTCCCGAAGTCTGGAGTGATCTGGAAGGTAACCAAAGGCCAGTAAATTCAGAGAACAAACTGCTGACCCCGGACAGGAGTGCTTCCTGTTTTTTTGATTTCTACAGAGATGGGGTAGGATGAGGATAAAAGGAAGATTTCTACTGTCAAGAAAGTTTCTCCTTGACAAGCTTCCCTTATCTGTGATTAGGTAGATATACTTTGCTGTACGAAGTACAGCTCGTCATAAAAGAGTATCCAGACTCGTTTACTCTTTAGCAAGCAAGAGGTGCCTATATCAGACCTGATAAGGATATTCTATTGTGATGGGTTGTACTTTAAGTATACTCTACGAATTTTCAGGTGACCGATGTACCCTGATCAAAAGGGAAAGCCAGGAGAAGAGAGAGAAGGGGTAGTCTGGCCGTATTTACAGTTGATGCGTCCACCAAACGTGGTGACGGCCTGGGCAGATGTCCTGGCAGGATACGCCGCGGCTGGTTTCCCAAATCTTCAACCCCTGATATGGCTCCTCGTAGCAACCAGTGGATTATACAGTGGTGGAGTTGTTCTCAACGATGTCTTTGACGCAAAGCTTGATGCGGTGGAGCGCCCCGAACGCCCGATTCCTAGTGGACGAGCCAGCCGGTGGAGCGCAACTCTCTTCGGGAGTATCCTGCTCCTTATAGGGGTGGGTGGAGCTCTAGCAGTCTCTCTCCTGAGTGGTATACTCGCTTTGCTGATTGCGCTGGGAGCGGTCTTATACAATGCCTGGGGAAAACATCATCCTCTCGCGGGACCCATTACTTTAGGCCTGTGTCGTGGCCTGAATCTGCTATTGGGAGTTAGTGTTGCTCCTGTACTCTTGCTTGAACGCTGGTATCTGGTATTTCTCCCTGTTATATATATCGCGGCAATTACTACCGTAAGTAGCGGTGAAGTACATGGTGGTAAACGAAGCACAGGAGGGCTGGCTCTGGGATTACTTGGGATAGTGCTTTTGCTCTTAGTGATGTTTACCTGGACTCCTGCGTTTGATTTCCTCTCCATGCTTCCATTTTTTCTGCTCTTCACCTGGCGAGTTGTTCCAGCGTTCTGGTCTGCTTTCCAGGACCCCACACCTAGCCAGCTTCGTAGAGCAGTTAAGCGAGGAGTTTTGTCCCTGATTATCCTTGACGCAGTCATCGCTGCGGGTTATGCTGGGGTACTCTATGGGATAGTTGTGCTGGCTTTATTATATATTGCTGATCAACTGGCGCGCTTATTTGCTGTCACCTGAGCCGAAATAAGGAATGGGCACTATGCAACCTATCCAGCAACATATTCAAGTGACTTATCGCTATACAGTGCATTTCACCACAGATCTGTTTTCCTTAAAAAACCCTCTGTTGCAAGAGGTGGTCCGTGCTGGAAGTACCAATCTGCCAGCAAAGATTTTATGTGTCGTGGATGAGGGTGTCTCTGAGCACCATCCAAATCTTCTCTCCGCTATCGAAGCCTACTGTCACCAGTACCAGCAGGTACTGACACTCACCTGTTTCCCTTTACTGGTCGAAGGAGGCGAAGGGGTTAAAAATACTCCCCAGTACGTTCTGTCGGTGCAAAAAGCCATCCACGATACAGGACTGTGTCGGCATTCCTATGTGGTTGTAGTTGGGGGTGGAGCGGTCATTGATATGGTTGGATATGCAGCAGCTATTGCCCACCGGGGGGTACGGCTTATTCGGGTCCCTACCACCGTGCTCTCACAAAATGACTCTGCCGTAGGGGTGAAAAATAGCATCAATGCTTTTGGAAAGAAAAACTTCCTGGGGACTTTTGTCCCTCCTGTGGCAGTGCTCAATGATTTTCAATTTCTCACCACTCTCCCTCAGCGAGACTGGATCAGCGGTATCGCAGAGGCCATCAAAGTGGCACTTATCAAGGACCCGGTGTTCTTTACATTTATAGAACAACATGCTTCCCGATTAGCTAACCGGGATATGGCATCGATGCAACAGCTTATTTACCGGTGCGCCCAGCTTCACCTCCAGCACATTGCTACCAGTGGTGATCCCTTTGAAATGGGTTCTTCACGACCCCTTGACTTTGGACATTGGGCTGCCCACAAACTCGAACAACTCAGTAACTATACCCTTCGGCATGGCGAGGCGGTAGCCATAGGCATCGCGCTTGATACCACCTACTCCTATCTCGCCGGTTTGCTCTCCGAAACAGTTTGGCAACGGGTGCTCCGGACGTTCTCTGCGGTTGGATTTGCCCTGTATAGTCCAGAACTCAGTCAATATGTGGATCAACGGAATCATCCCCAGTGCATCTTGCAAGGACTCAATGAATTCCGAGAACATCTGGGTGGACAACTGACCATTATGCTACTCAAGGATATTGGTTGTGGTATAGAAGTGCACACGATTGATGAAGATCTTATGCGTGAGAGTATTGCCCTGTTACGACAGATGCAGATGACTCCAGGGAAGAAGAGACCCTGTGGAGTCCATGTATGAGAGGGATCTCAGGAATAAGAAGGAGGTGAGGTATATGCGAGTGATTTACTTGTGTGATGATTGGAGTATAGGTTGCCAGACATAAAGACAACTTTTGTCCAAGAGTTGGTCTAAGGTGGAGGCGTGCATAGGGACATAGCATACCCAGATGGGTAAAGGAGGTCGGCAATGCAAATAACAAAGGTCATCCTTTTATCTCTACTCTTGGTCAGTTTTGTTTTGACAGGACTCCCTTCCGCTGAAATGACGGTGAATTTGGAATTGGTGGCTGAAGGGCTCACTGCGCCGTTGCTCTTGATTTCCCCTCCCGATGGCACCAAGCGACGTTTCATTATTGAACAGATCGGGCTCATTAAGATTCTGATGCCTGATGGAAAGTTGCTCGACGAACCATTCCTGAACATCCGGCACAAGATTGTCCCGCTCCTCTCTGACTTTGATGAACAGGGTCTGCTTGGCCTTGCCTTTCATCCTGACTTTAAGAACAATGGGAAATTCTATATCGCCTACAGCGGGTATCTACGTGGTGATGCTGATCTGGGTAAACAACTTTGGTATGCGCACACGAACTATGTAGCCGAGTATAGAGTCTCCAAGGATAATCCGAACAAAGCTGATCCATTTTCCGAGCGGATTATCACGCAAATCGACTGGCCACAGTTTAACCACAACGGTCACTGGATCGGCTTTGGTCCAGATGGATATCTCTATATCTCCACGGGTGATGGGGGATATGCAAATGACTGGGGTATCGGCCATAACGTCACCAAAGGGAATGGACAGGATCTTGGCTCGCTGCTGGGCAAAATTCTCCGTATAGATGTCAATGGTGCGGAACCTTACGCAGTCCCTCCCGACAATCCGTTTGTCGGTCGAAATGATGCTTTACCCGAAATTTGGGCTTATGGCTTCCGCAATCCCTGGCGCTGTGCGTTCGATATGGGTGGCAATCACGAACTCTTCTGCGGAGATGTTGGACAAAACAGTTACGAGGAAGTAGATATCGTCACAAAAGGCGGGAACTATGGCTGGCGAACTAAAGAGGGGAAGCACTGTTTTGATTATGTGAATCCGAATACCCACCCGGCCTCCTGTGATGATGCAGGAATGATTGACCCCATCATCGAGTACAAAAACTGTAATGTCTTCGAAGATTGCAAGGGGATATCCGTTACTGGCGGGTTTATATACCGGGGGAGCCATACTCCGTGGCAGGGAAAGTACTTCTTTGGAGACTGGAGCAAACAGTTCCCGGTGAAAGATGGTCGATTGTATGTCGCTTCGAAAAACGGAGACCAGTGGACGATGGAAGATATCAAAGTGGCGAATATGCCGAACTTTAATTCTTATGTCCTGGCCTTTGGGCAAGACGCTGACGGAGAGGTGTACGTCATGGCCACGGATACTACCGGTCCAGTAGGTGGGCTTGACCGAATTTACAAGATTGTGCCATAAAAGAGGGGACCTGCAGTCCTGGTTCAAGACCATTGAAGAGGTATCAACTCTTAGCGATCAGGAAACATACCGAAAGCTGACTACTGATAGTATGCTCTTCATCGTTTCTGGGCTAAGGTCAAGTTCTAAACTGAATTCATTAGCGCATAAACTTTACCTGTTATGCTGAGCGAAGGGAAGCATCTTATTTGGCAACTAAGATGAGGGTTGCTTCACTTCGCTCAGGATGACGAGAGGAAAAATGGGAGTCTGGTTTGTTTGGGGTGCTTTGTCTTCGATCAATACATAAGGTGAAAAATTTCTATCGAGAGAACCTTTGTCGTCATACTGACCGAAGGAGAGAATCTCTGAAGCAGTCCGCTGATCTTACACGAAGATTCGCTTTGAGTCTCTCCTTGCTGGTTTTACTTGTAACGAGTTCGATTGTTGGGTTCATCTGGTGGCCGTTCGAATATCTGAGTATGGCCCAAGAGGTCACTTTTACTAAAGAATATTTAAACGATCCCATCCATATTTCATTGGGGAGGGAGGTGTGGTTGAAACGGTGCAAATTTTGTCATGGAAAAGCCGCTTATCCGGGAAAAGCCCCAAAACTCCAACCCTCACGCTACACACCAGAATTCGTGTATGACCGGGTCACCAATGGATTTCGGGGGATGCCCTCCTGGAAACATGAGTTTTCCGAAGAAGAAAGGAAAGCGGTTGTGGCCTATATTTTGAGTAAAGAGTTTTCCAACTAAGGTCCAGGCGAAATTGTCGTCTCTCGCCCTTTCTGGACAACGAGGAAAGAAGAGGAGGTTAACTATGTATCCTAAGACCATATCTTCCAAGATTGGCCTCTTGTTCCTGTCTCTGCTCTTAGTGAGTTTTGCCCTGCCCGCAACATCCTCAGCGGAAGTGACCGTAGGGTTAGAATTAGTGGTCGATGGTGGACTTACTCATCCTATCGCGCTGGTCTCTCCACCGGATGGAACCAAGCGCCGGTTCATTGTAGAGCAGGTAGGGCGTATCCGTGTCCTGTTACCTGATGGGAAAATGCTTCCCGATCCTTTCCTGGACATTCGAGAAAAGATTGTGCCGCTTGTTCCCGATTTTGACGAACGAGGATTGTTGGGGTTGGCTTTTCATCCAGATTTCAAAAACAATGGCCGGTTCTTCGTGCACTATAGCGCTCCCAAGAGAGAGGATGCTACTCTCCGGGTGAAGTTTCACTATAATCATACGGCTCGCATCGCCGAGTTTCGGGTTTCACCACACAATCCGAATCGCGCAGATCCTCTGTCAGAGCGAACTTTGCTGGTCATCGATCAACCCCAGTTCAACCATAATGGTGGGGCGATGGCCTTTGGCCCTGATGGGTATCTGTATATCTCTATAGGAGACGGAGGCTTTGCGAATGACTGGGGTATTGGCCATGATATCGTGAAAGGTAACGGTCAGGATACTTCGACACTTTTAGGAAAAATTTTGCGCATTGATGTAGACAAAGGAGAACCTTATGGTATTCCTCCGGATAATCCCTTTGTAGGCCGAGAAGGATATCTGCCAGAAATTTTTGCCTATGGGTTCCGCAACACCTGGCAAATGTCTTTCGACGCTGGCGGTGATCATGCCCTGTTTGGTGCTGATGTGGGACAAAATCTTTGGGAAGAGGTGAATATCATTACCAAAGGAGGAAACTACGGGTGGAACAAAAAGGAGGGAACCCATTGCTTCGATCCCTTTAATCCGAATACTTCCCCAGCACAATGTCCTGATACTATTGATGGGATACCCTTGATTGATCCTATTATTGAATATCCCAGCTTTAAAACTAATCCGGCTGAAGGGAAAGGAATCTCGGTCACCGGTGGATATGTGTATCGTGGAAAAGCCATGCCCGAGCTGAATGGTTACTATATTTTTGGAGACTGGAGCAAGCAGTTTTTTGGTGGAGGCGACGGCTCGCTTTTTTTGGCCAAGCCTCCAGCTCAAGCCGGTAGCATGTGGTCAATGGAAGAGATCAAGATTGCAGGGAGACCAAATGGACGTCTTGGAGCTTACCTGCTTGCCTTTGGGCAGGATGCGGATAACGAACTGTATATTCTCACTTCAGAGACTACCGGTCCGATAGGGATTCGGGATAGGGTCTACAAGCTGGTGCCGGCCCCGCAGTAATTTGCAGATAATCGTCTGAGGGGAAGCTCCCCTCAGACGGAGGAAATCAAAAATCTCAGGAATTCAAAATGCTCTTTTACCTCGTTGCAGTAAGACATATTAGTGAAAACTTATCTCGTGTGTTCCTCCTTTGACATGCTGAACGATATGACCTTTTGGATCTTCCTGGGAATAAGGTCTGTATAAAAAGGGAGAATGGCTATGAAGAGCAAGCCTGGCACATGTCCGATGACCCGAAAACAGATGGTGGATACCTACTTTATTGAACATCGGACCAAAATTTTAGATATTGCTGCTTTCCTGGATCGTCTCGATCGCGCCAGTGATCAAGGACCCGAACGAGACTTCCGGATGCGGGCATTTCGTGAGGCGCTACAGATGTTATGTTCAGATCAAACGGGGCGGGTACACAAGATCCAGATGCTCTGGAGCGATCCAACTACCGAACCGCGGGAGACTCTTGATCAAAAGAGTGCCTGTGGTGCCCACGACCACTGGAAGGGGGAAGAAGAGAGATGAACTATATCGATATCCATGCCCATATGGTGTCTCGGACTACAGACGACTATTATCAGATGGCTCTCACCGGGTGTGTGGCTCTCACCGAACCGGCGTTCTGGCCAGGATGGGATCGAAGCTCTGCCGACAGCTTTGAGGACTATTTTCGCCATTTGACCGAGTTTGAACCCCAGCGAGCAGCACAGTATGGGATCCAGCACTACACCTGGTTGTGTCTGAATCCAAAGGAGGGGGAGAATCGTACCCTGGCCCGAGAAGTATTGAGCCGGATTCCCAAGTATCTCGATCGGCCCAATGTCCTTGGTATTGGGGAGATTGGGCTCAATCGGGTGACCCGTAATGAATTAGAGACCTTCAAAGATCATGTGGAGCTGGCGATGGAGTACCATCAGCTTATCCATATCCATACGCCGCATCTGGAAGATAAGTATAAAGGGACTGCCGTCATCGTCGATACCCTCCTCAAAGACAAACGCGTTGAACCGCGGCGGGTACTCATTGATCATGCGGAAGAGCATACTCTGGAGATGATCTTAGCTAACGGGTTTTGGACCGGATTGACCCTGTATCCTCAAACGAAAACCTCTCCACAACGAGCAGTGGATATGATCGAGATGTTTGGCCCAGAGCGAATCTGTGTGGCTTCTGCTTGTGATTGGGGGCCGAGCGTGCCGGTGGCAGTGCCTCAGTTTATCCTGGAGATGCGGCGGCGTGGTCATTCGGAAGAGCTCATCCAGAAGATTGTCTACGATAATCCAGCAGGATTTCTGGGCCAATCTCCCAAATTTCGGCTTCCACGATCAGCCGTTGCGGTGACGCAGAAAGCCTGAGCCGATGAGGAGCGACCATGCAACTTGGGTCAGATAACTTTTTCCATTTAACCTACTGTACCAATATTCATCCGGGACAGGGCTGGTCTGAGGTATTGGCCAATCTTCAACGCTATACACCAGCGCTCAAGCAACGTCTTTCGCCTGGTCAACGATTTGGGATTGGTCTTCGCCTCTCCGCCACCGAAAGCGACCAGTTACTCCAGGAGAGTCGTCTTGATCAATTCAAAGCCTTTCTCGATAGCCACGATTTATATGTAGCTATCCTGAATGGATTTCCTTTCGGGTCCTTTCACCGGGAGAAGATTAAGGAAGAGGTGTTTGCACCCGATTGGCGCACAGAAGAGCGGGTTCAATATACCCTCCGCCTCATCAAGATTCTCGAGCATCTGCTGCCTGAAGGATTGGATGGAGGGATCTCGACCAGTCCCTTGTCTTACAAATGCTGGATCGCGTCGGAGGATCGAGCCGCATGGGAGACTATGACCAGAAATCTGGTGCGGATCGCAGCAGCGATGATGCGCGTTCGACAGGGAAAGGGCAAGCTCCTCCATCTGGATATCGAGCCAGAACCCGACGGTTTACTGGAGAATAGCGCCGAAGTGGTGGCCTTTTATGAAACCTGGCTCCTTCCCATCGGAGTACCACTCCTGGCCGATACTCTCCAGATATCCCTGGAGCAAGCCCGGCACTCTCTCCTGGAACACCTGCAGATCTGTTTAGATACCTGTCATATGGCGGTGGAGTATGAAGACCCAATCTCTGTTCTGGAGCGGTTTCAGCAAGCGGGTATTCGAGTGGGCAGAGTGCAGGTCAGTTCCGCCCTGAAAGTGATACTTCCCGAAGACCGGAAGCAACGTCTCCTCCTTGCTCAGCAGCTCGAACCCTTTGCAGAATCCACCTATCTCCATCAAGTGATTGAACAACGAGAAGGGGGAACGCTCTATCGGTATGCAGACCTGATCGAGGCTCTTCCAAAACTTCCGGAATCCCCTGGGCAGCAGTGGCGTATCCATTTTCATGTCCCGCTCTTTATCGAACAGTATGGCACATTTTTTTCGACCCAACAGGAGATCCATCCTGTCTTTACTCTGTTGCAAAAAACGCGTTTCACTCGACATCTGGAGATCGAAACGTATACCTGGGAGGTGCTTCCTCCTGATTTAAAGCAGGAGCTTGTGGACTCGATTGATCGGGAATATCGCTGGGTGCTGGAAACCTTTGCCAAGCCGCTGGAGCAACGGATTCATGCGTAAAACAGTAGTAATCAATGTGGTGGGTTTAACGCCTCGTCTGCTGGGGGCATCTACGCCCTACCTGTATAAATGGGCTCAGCAAGGACAGAGGGCGACTATACAGGCAGTGTTGCCCGCAGTGACCTGTACCGCTCAATCTACTTATCTCACTGGCACCTATCCGCACCAACATGGGATCGTCGGGAATGGCTGGTATTTTCGAGAGGAGTGTGAGATAAAATTCTGGCGCCAATCGAATAAACTCGTGCAGGCTTCCAAGATCTGGGAGGCAGCCCGAGCTTTAGATCCGACATTTACCTGTGCTAATCTCTTCTGGTGGTACAACATGTACTCCTCGGTAGACTATGCAGTGACGCCTCGTCCTATGTATCCAGCAGACGGACGAAAGATTCCAGATATCTATACCCAACCTGCGACATTGCGCTCGGAGTTACAGAGCCGGTTTGGCCGTTTTCCTCTCTTTGATTTTTGGGGCCCCAAAACATCTATTCGCTCAAGTCAGTGGATTGCCAATGCAGCCAAATTTGTCGAGCAACGATATAATCCTACCCTCACTCTGATCTACCTTCCGCATCTCGATTATAATTTACAGCGGCGAGGGCCACTTGATCCGACGATTCAGACCGATCTGAAAGAGATTGATACGGTTTGTGGAGATTTAATTGACTACTACCAGAGACGTCAAGCACAGATTATTGTCCTTTCCGAATATGGTATTACCCAGGTGTCCAGGGCGATCGCTTTAAATCGAATCTTCCGCGAACAGGGCTGGATCGCTGTACGCGAGGAACTTGGCCTGGAATTACTCGATGCGGGGGCGAGCGCAGTCTTTGCAGTGGCTGATCATCAAGTTGCCCATGTGTATATCAATGATCCATCCAAAACCGCGGCGGTGCGGAAGATCCTGGAAAACACCACTGGTATAGAGCTGGTGTTAGATGAACCGGGCAAAGAGGCCTATCATCTGAACCATCCCCGAGCGGGGGATTTAGTGGCCATTGCTCAGCCTGATGCCTGGTTCACGTATTATTACTGGCTGGATGATCGTCGTGCTCCTGACTTTGCCCGGACGGTAGATATTCACCGCAAACCAGGATACGATCCAGTAGAACTCTTTCTCGATCCCACACTGAAATTACCGCAACTCAAAATAGGATTCATTCTCCTGAAGAAGCTCCTGGGCTTGCGCTATCTACTGGATATCATTCCCCTCGATCCTTCCCTGGTGAAAGGGTCCCATGGGGGAATGCCAGTCAGCTCAGATGATGGTCCGCTCTTGATAACCCAGCAAACTCATCTGGTAGAGAAGAGGGCTATCGATTCCACGGAAGTCTATGCGTTGATTCTCCAACATCTCCGGAGAGATGACTGAAACTAGAGAGGAGCTCATTTTTCTCTATTGTCGTGAGGTTTACTGGCTATGAGTTCATCACGTATCACGAAACCTCTAGATGAGTTATGACTACCTCTCAGTGAGACTAGAGATCATGCCATGGCTTATGAAAGTCCAGGAGGTCTTTATGCGCACAAATAATCCGGCCAAATTTCGATTCTTTACCTGGCTAAACGCGATCATGTTTATCCTCTTTTTGCTCTGTGTGGTTGTTCAATACAACGATCCGGATGCCCCCATTTGGATGATGATGTATGGCTTAGCAGCCCTGTGTTGTCTTCTCTTTCTCTGGAATCGTCTGCACTGGGGGATATCCGCTCTGCTTGCTGGAGTAGCTTTGGTGTGGGCTATCTTTCTGGCTCCACATGTGATTGGACGGGTTTCGATATACGACCTCTTTAGTTCGATTCAGATGAAAGACCTCTCCGTTGAGCAAGCCCGGGAGATGGGAGGTTTACTGATTATAACGGTATGGATGGTGGTGTTAAGCTTTAGCGCCCATCGTCACCTCTCTCACCGGTAGGTAAAGAGAGCGTCACCAGAGAATGGTGAAGACAGGAAAGGGAGAGTATCTCTCTCTTTTCTTCTCCGTACCAGCTTGCGTGACAGGTTCAGAGCAAAATGAGATTGCCATCTCGTCTCAAAGTATGTCATTATGCTTTTACCCCGGTATTATTCGGTATTGGATAAGCAGGGGAGAGGCATTCTGCCTCAATTATTTCAAGAAAGGAGGGGTTATCATGAGAGAAATGACGCGTCGGAGTTTTTTACAGACTGCCGCTCTAGCCGGTGGAGCTGTGATCGGCTTACCAGTCCTACAGCGTGCTGCGTCTGCCCAGACTACCCTGAGTCTGGCTTTGTGGGATCACTGGGTCCCGGGAGCCAATGATGTCTTTAAACAGATTTTAGAAGACTGGGGAAAAGCCAATAATGTGAAGGTGCAGGCCGATTTTCTCGGTCGAGAATTGTCTACCATTGCTGCCGCAGAAAGTCGGGGCAAAACCGGGCATGATATCGTCCATTTTTGGGAATTCGACGCCACCTTCTATAAGAACACTCTCGAACCGGTAGACGATGTCGCCGAAGCTCTTATGAAGCAATATGGTGACTACCATGAAAACGCCTGGTATCTCTCTTATCAGGACGGACACTGGATCGCTTTACCCAACACTGTTGGCGCACAGAGTTTTCCCCTGGTTACGCGGATCGATCTCTGGAAAGAACATGCCGGTATCGATGTAACAGACATTTTCCCGGCAGATGTCTCCAAACGGGATCCTAAAAAAATTGCCACCTTTAATTTAGATACTTTTCTTACTGCCTGCAAGAAACTGGCGGCAGCCGGCTATATGTTTGGTAATCCGATCAGTGAGTTCGGAGATTCGAACAACTGGCTGTGTCCTATCCTGGCCTCCTTTGGTTCGATTCCGGTCACTGAGAAAGGGGACATTGCTATCGAATCGGATGCGACGCTGGAAGGGATTGAATATATCGTCGAGCTCACCAAGTTGATGCCTCAGGATATTTTTGGTTGGGACAATGCCTCGAATAACCGCTGGATCATTTCGGGTAAAGGTTCCGCTATCATGAATCCTCCGAGTGCTTGGGCGGTCGCTAAACGTGATCGGCCGGAGATTGCAGCCCAGATCTGGCATCACGACACTCCTGTCGGCCCTAAGGGCCACTTTCGTGGAGCCCCTGGCACGAATTATGGTATCTGGAATTTCTCTAAAAATAAGCAAGCCGCCAAAGATTTGTTGACTCATTTGTTTCAGAAAGAGCAACAATGGAAGCTCCTCGATGCTGGCCAAGGATTTGATATGCCTCCACTCAAATCATTCTATTCCCATCCGGTATGGGTAGAGAATGGTCCACCAGTAGGGGGATTGTATAATTATGTCCCCCGGGGAGATGAAAAACTCATCATGGGTGGTTGGCCTGCCAAACCAGATCTGGCTGTGCAGATCAACAGGAAATATCTTATTCCAGTTATGATCGCCAAGGCAGCTACAGGGGAGATGACCCCTAAAGAAGCTATGAAATGGGCGGCCGGAGAACTAGAAGAGTATATTGAAGGGTAAGCTGATAAGCCCTATGACTCGCGAGATTTACTTTGCGGGTAGTGAGCAAGCCAAGAAAAAGGAGGTCTCCTATGAGAACCGTAACACGGCGGAGTTTTCTGAAGACAGTGGCTTGGGCGAGTGGAGCTGTCATTGGTCTGCCAAGTTTTTGGCAGTATGCCCATGCCCAAACTACGCTGAGCATTGCCACGGGAGATCACTGGGTTCCGGGGCAAAATGATGTCTATAAGCAAATCGTAGAAGAATGGGGAAAAGCCAATAATGTCCAAGTCAAAATCGATTTCATTGGGCGAGAGCTGATGACTATCGCGGCAGCAGAAGCTCGAGGAGGAACTGGACACGACATTATCTTGCTACCAACGTTTGATGGTACCTTCTATAAGGACAAGCTTGAACCAATGAATGATGTTGTGGAAGGGATCATGAAACAGTATGGTGAAATTGATGAGAATGCCCGCTATCTTTCCTATCAGGATGGGGTCTGGATTACGGTCCCCTCTCCAGTTTTCTCCCATAGCTATCCCATGGTGAGCCGGATCGATTACTGGAAACAGTACGCGGATATTGATGTCACTGAAATTTTCCCCCCAGATGCCTCAAAACGGGATCCGAAAAAAGTTGCTGCTTATACTTATGATGCCTTTCTCATTGCCTGTAAAAAGTTGGCGGCGGCAGGGCATATGTTTGGTAACCCGATCAGTGAGTGTACGGATGCCAATGATTGGCTCTGCCCTCTGTTAGTATCCTTTGGTTCGATTCTGGTAACCGAAAAAGGGGACATCACTATCGAATCGGATGAGACGCTTGCTGGAATTGAATTTGTTGTCGAATTGACCAAGTCGATGCCGAATGACATCTTTGGTTGGGACGATGCCTCGAATAATCGGTGGATTATTTCGGGGAATGGGTCAGCGATCCAGAATCCTCCCAGTGCCTGGGCCGTAGCCAAACGTGACCGGCCAGATGTCGCTGCCCAACTCTGGCATCATGATACGCCGGCTGGTCCTAAGGGGCGCTACCGGGGAGCTCTCTTCTCTACCTTTGGCCTCTGGAAGTTCTCCAAGAGCAAACAAGCTGCAAAGGACCTCCAGACTTACTTGCTACAGAAAGAACAACAGTGGAAACTCCTCTATGCAGCCCAGGGGTATGATATGCCTCAGATCAAAGCCTTTTACTCCCACCCAGTCTGGGAGGAGATTATCCCTCCTCCTGGTGGCCAGTATAACTATATTCCACGAGGCGATGAACGGATTATCATCGGGGGATGGCCAGCTAAACCGGAAATTGCGGCCCAAATCTACCGCAAATATCTGGTCCCGGTCATGATAGCCAAAGCAGCCACTGGGGAGATGAGTCCTAAGGAAGCCATGAAATGGGCGGCTGGACAACTGGAGGAGTATATTGAAGGATAGCCTAACATTGTAAATTGTCCGTATACCTGCAGCCTGGTGGCTGCAGGTATACACTGTGGAAGAGAGACAAGAAAGGGGATATCCATGGCTGTTGCACAAGATGTCAATATGTCAAAAGACTCCTTAAGATTACGAAGACAGAGTAAAGTCCCACTTTTTATGAAGCTACGATCAAGGCGTTTCATGGCCTATTGGCTGATCCTCCCTCTGCTGCTAATTATTTTGGGCCTGGTAGTCTATCCTTTCTTTTCGTCGATCTATCTCAGTATGCTCAACAAAAGTGAAACGAAATTCAAAGGGCTGTATAATTACGAACGCCTACTGGAAAGTGATACTTTCTGGCTAGTAGTCTCCAATTCCTTTACCTTTACCTTGACTGCGGTTTTTTTCAAGGCCATTCTGGGCCTTGCTCTGGCCTTGATTATCAATAATCTTCCGGCCCGGGGACAACGGATCTGGCGTGGAATAGCGTTGATCCCCTGGGTGATGCCCGTTTCTCTAGGCACTCTCGGCTGGTGGTGGATCTTTGAGCCCACCCATAGCGCCCTGAACTGGGTGCTGGTGCACCTGTTCGGTCTAGAGGAGATTCCCTGGCTAAGTGATCCCTTCTGGGCTCGGTTTACAGTTATCCTCACCAATATCTGGTTTGGCACTCCCTTCTTTATGATCATGTATCTGGCAGGGTTACAATCGATTCCGGAAGAGCTTTATGAAGCCTCTGAAATCGATGGAGCTGGTATTCTCCAGCGTTTTCACTCCATTACCTTACCATTGCTCCGCAACATCATTGCCATTACCATGATGTTTTCTACCATCGTCACCTTTTCGAACTTCGATATTGTTCGGGTGATGACCCGCGGTGGCCCACGCTACTCTACGCATCTCTTTGGCACCTATGCGTTTACCTTAGGTATTGAATCAGGCAATATACCAAGAGGCGCTGCAGTTTCGCTCTTTATGTTCCCCTTCTTGGCCATTGCAGCTTTTATTATCCTTCGTATGGTTCGTAGGAGTGCCCAATGACCCTATCAAAACGTACTCGAAGAAAAATTAAGGTGTTTTTTTCTTACTGTGCTCTGGTGCCCTTCATGATCTTCATCCTGTTCCCTCTCTATTGGATGGCACTGACTTCTTTCAAAACCAATCAGGAAATCGAGAGTTTAAAGGGAATTCCCTTTATTATTCATTCCAAGCCAACCCTGAAACATTACATTGATCTCTTTACCAAAACCAATTTTCTCATTTTCTTCAAGAATACTACCATCGTGGCCGTTTTGGTGACGATCATCTCTATGTTTGTGAGTATTTTGGCTGCTTATGCGCTAACACGGATGCGCTTTTTCGGCTCTGAAGCGCTGGGTACAGGCATATTCTGTACCTACCTGGTTCCGGCCACTCTTTTATTTATCCCTCTCTTCAAAGTGGTAGCCAATCTGGGGCTTCTGAATACCAAGTGGGTGCTCGTCCTGGTCTATCCTACGGCTGTTGTCCCCTTCTGTACCTGGGTCCTCATCGGGTATTTCTCTTCCATTCCCAGGGAGCTCGATGAAGCAGCTTTCGTAGATGGTGCCAACTATTTGCAGATGCTTTGGCGAGTCTTTCTCCCTGTGGCGCTTCCAGGTCTCATTGCGGCCACCATGTTTGCCTTTACCGTTTCCTGGGCCGGGTTTATCTATCCGCTCGCTTATATCTATGCTCCGGAAGAACAGATCCTTACCGTGGGAGCAGTCACCCAGCTTATCAAAGGGGATGTCTATTTCTGGGGAGAACTGATGGCAGGGGCCCTCCTGGCCTCCTTACCGGTGGTGGTGCTGTATGCCTTTCTGATGGACTACTATATCTCCGGATTAACCTCGGGGAGTATTAAACAGTAATAAGTTCCTCACTGCAAGTGGTGGGGCTTAGCTTGCAGCTTAGTACAGCTCGTTATAAAAGAGTACCCAAAATCGTTTAATCTTTAGCAAGTATGGAGCGGCTCTACCAAACATGATGTCGGATACGTAACGGTGGTGGTATGTACTTAGCTTATAAATAATGTAAGTAATCCCTCTTAGAAGAAAGAATATACTCGAAGAGTAGGGATGAAATTCCTCTTACAGTACCACTTTACCTCAGCAGTACTAATAGCTTCCAATGACCTAATCTGCTCCCAAAACGCTACTCTTCCGAAGCAGGTTTGTTCTGGTTTCCTTTGAGAAGATTATATCCCTCATGGTGAGAATAGTAGACATCAAAAAAAAAATATGATACAGTAGAAAAGAAGATCCTATACGGTACAAAGTTTGGATGCGGGGAAGTAATTTGCGATTCCTGGGGTGAGTATCCGCAGTCTACCTCAATATATTATACCTCATAAACTTTTCAGCAGGAGGGTAAGATTGATGAACTTCGAGAAACAGGTTACGAGACGTCAGTTTATCCAAACGGCGGTTCTCGCCACTGCAGCACTGACAGCAGGTCCCTATGTAAAAACCTCTTATTCGGCTGGTCAGCTTAGTTTGGGGCTTTGGGATCATTGGGTGCCCGGGGCGAATGATGTCTCCCGTCAGATTATCGAAGAATGGGGCAAAAAGAACAATGTCCAGGTCACTATTGACTATATAACCTCGATAGGGAATAAAGGGATCTTGACCGCTGCAGCAGAAGCACGGGCTAAAACGGGACATGATATCTTTGACATGCCTACTACCCAAACGGCCATTCATCGTGATAGTCTGGAACCGATGGACGATGTCGTCAAAACAATTACCGATCAATATGGTGAATTGTCACCAGATGCGATTTATCTGGGAAAAATTGAAGGTACCTGGTATTCTGCCCCTGGCCCCATTGGTTCTCACACCTATCCTATGGTATCCCGCTTAGATCTCTGGAAGAAACAAGCGGGTATCGATCTGCAAAAGATCTTCCCTGCAAGCGAAAATCGGGACCCTGAGCTGGTCAAAACCTGGAACTACGATACTTTTCTCGAAGCCTGTAAAAAACTCCATGCTGCTGGTCATCCTTTTGGCAATCCAATCGGACCCACCAGTGACTCCCAGGACTGGCTTGGCCCTCTGTTTATGTCTTATGGCTCTTACCTGGTCGACGAAAAGGGTGAAATCACCGCGGATTCGGATAATACGCGGGCGGCTCTGGAGTACATGAAAAAATTGACGCAATATATGCCAGAAGAGGTTTATGCCTGGGATGATGCTGGGAATAACCGCTGGATCATCTCGGGAAGAGGATCGGCTATTCAGAATCCACCCAGTGCCTGGGCAGTGGCTGTGCGCGATCAACCCGAGATTGCGGCTCAACTATGGCATCATGACACTCCAGCAGGGCCAAAAGGCCGCTTCCGTGGTTCTCTCCCCCGTATGATTGGCGTCTGGAATTTTAGCCCAAATAAGAGTGCGGCAAAAGAATTGATTATTCATCTGCTGCAAAAGGAACAGCAGGACAAATTGATCGCTGCGAGCAAAGGGTACGATATCCCCTTGATCAAAGCGTTCAGCAAGCATCCAGTCTGGAGGGAGGAGAGTCCACCTCCTGGTACCCTCTATAATTACCCGGTACAAGGGGATGAATTTCAGATGATGTGTGGCTATCCAGCTCCAATTCCGATTGCAGCGCAGATCTATGCTCAGGGAGTTATTCCTAATATGGTGGCCATGGTGACCAAGAATAATCAATCGTTTGATGAAGCCATCAACTGGGCAATCAATGAGCTGGAAGGATTCCTGCGCGGCGGCTGATCTCTGCTTATAACATTTCAGATAGTTTACCAGAAGACCTTGATCTAATCGATCAAGGTCTCTCTCTACAGGTTATACCACCACATAGAGGTGAAAAGTGAAGGATCTGTTTTGAGTTGCGCTCAGAATGACCTTTTCGGACTTACATGCTATGAGTTCGTACGCCAATTTCGATATTTTCTCCAATCTGGTTGAGGTGAGATGATGAATCAAACGCTTACTCAGGAGCAATCCGCAAAAGTAGAAGAAGCGGTGTCAACGAGTAAGGCCCCTTCTGGGATAAGAAAGTTTTTACGGCGAAAGTCTACCCTGGCCTTTCTCTTGTGCCTTCCTCTGCTAGCTCTTATCGGTGGGTTGATTGTCTATCCTTTCTTCTATTCAATCTATCTCAGTATGCTGAACAAGCGAGAAACGCAGTTTGTGGGATTATCTAACTATTTCTTTCTTTTTAAACGAGATACTTTCTGGATGGTGGTAAGGCAGTCGGTCCTTTTTGCTTTAACTGCGGTATTTTTCAAAGCCCTGATTGGATTTATCATGGCCCACTTAATCAATATCCTCCCGGATAACCGACAGCGGTTGTGGCGTGGTCTGGCCCTGGTCCCGTGGGTTATGCCTCCCGCTTTAAGTACCTTAGGCTGGTGGTGGCTCTTTGATCCGAACTATAGTGCCTTGAATTGGATTTTGGAATCGATTGCCGGTTTCTCCATTCCCTGGCTGAGTGATACTTTTTGGGCACGGTTCTCCGTGATTCTGGTCAATATCTGGTATGGATCACCCTTTTTTCTCATTATGTATCTGGCCGCTCTTAAATCGGTCTCTCCAGATCTTTATGAGGCTGCGGCGATTGACGGAGCTAATGCCTGGCAAAAGCTCATCTATGTGACCATCCCGATGCTGCGGAATATCATTGCCATTACGGTCCTCTTCTCCACAATTGTGACCTTTGCAAATTTTGATATCGTACGGGTACTGACCCAAGGTGGGCCTATGAATACGACGCATCTGTTTGGGACCTATTCTTTTAAATTAGGTATAGAATCAGGTGATATTCCCCTTGGAGCAGCCGTCTCTCTCTTTATGTTTCCGATTCTGGCTGTTCTGGCCTTTTTCATCCTGCGTAATGTACGACAAAGAGTGAGAGAACTATGAAAGAAACCACTTCCCTGGCTGGTAGTCTCAAAAAAAATCGAAGGTGGGCCCTCATTCTGGCCTACTTCTTTCTGCTGGTGTTTATCATCTTTTACCTGTTTCCTCCATATTATATGATCATTACCTCCTTTAAGACGAATGAGGAAATCTCGAGTCTAAAAGGGATTCCACTGCTCATTCAAGGGAAACCGACCCTCTATCATTACATCAATCTGTTTACGAATACGCTCTTTCCCACCTATTTCAAAAATACGGTCATCGTGACTCTGTGTTCAGTCACCGTTTCGATGGCCATCAGTATCCTGGCCGCTTACTCGCTAGCACGGATGTATTTTTTTGGCTCAACCGTATTAGCAACAGGGGTCTTTTTGACCTATCTGGTACCGGACACTCTTTTGTTTATTCCCTTGTTCAAGGTAGTTGGAGCCCTAGGGTTACTGAACTCTAAGTGGTCGCTGGTGCTGGTATTCCCTACCCTTGCCGTTCCTTTTTGTACCTGGATCATGATCGGTTACTTTGGTTCGATTCCCAAAGAGCTGGAAGAAGCGGCTGTTATCGACGGGGCTAACTGGTATCAGACTTTATTTCGAGTCTTCATTCCAGTGGCTATGCCCGGTATTATTGCGGCGACTATCTTTGCTTTTACCATTTCCTGGGCCGGGTTTCTCTATCCTCTGGCCTTTATCTACAGTAACGAAGAGCTGGTCCTGACTGTCGGAACAGTCACCACTTTAATTCGCGGTGATGTCTACCACTGGGGGGGATTGATGGCTGGTGCTCTGGTAGCTGCCGCTCCGCCAGTTATCCTCTATGCGTTCTTAATGGATTATTACATTTCCGGTTTGACCGCAGGAGCAGTAAAAGACTAACTCCCCAACACCAGCCCCCTCATGCACACCAGAGCACCCTTTCTGCAAAGAGAAACGGGGCTTTTTGTCTTTTGTCTTTCCATATTATTTTCCCTTGTATTGCCAGAGAAATTTGTGTAGAGTACTTTGTTGACAAAGTTGGATGTTATTCTGTCATCGTAAAGAATCTCATAGCAGAGGCGAGAGTTTTTGCGAATTTGAGAACATTCCTATCTGCTGGAGGTTATGATGAAATATCCCGAACAACTCCCACCAGAAAAGAAGCCTTCGGAACAAGCTATCCGTTGGGAAAGCTGGGCTCTGACCCTGCAAAGTGAGATTGAAGCAGCAATTTCCCAGCTCGTTCGGGAACACTTTCCTCAGGTGCTTACCTTTAGTGGAGAGTATACGCAAGGGAATTTTTCACTGATAACCATTGGCTACGATAGACGTCTCTCTCCTCAGGATCAACCGTGAGGGAAGCATGAAACCGCTTCTACTGTGGAACCAGCATCTTTCCCCCACCTTTCTGGTGTCTGCTCTCCCCCTGTGCATTTGCCTGTTGATCCTGCTCGGAGTGAGCGTCATCAATATTGGCATCAATCCAGAAGAATTAAGTGGAAGATACAAACTCCTCCCTCTGCTCTCGGAAACACTTTACACCATTCTCTTCGTGTTCGCCCTTCTCAGTACAGCTATTCTTATCGGATTAGTGCTGCTAGGGAAAAGAGAACGACGAAAAGGCCATCCTACCAAACGCGCGGAAGAGGCAAAACGATCTTCTCTCTTCCAGGTGCTGAGTGCGCTGACTACGCTGCTGCTTCCGTTGCTCGTTATCCTGTATCTCTATCAGTATAAACGGGAACAGGTAGAAGAAAACTTGCAACATCTGTTTACCTTTTTTCGAGAACTTTCGGCCTTTCTCCAGGGAGATGCTTCACTTCCGGTCTATGAGTCCCCTCTCCTTGGGTATCTGCTGTTTGGAGCATTGAGTTTTCTCTTTGTCGCCTTTATTACTCTTGGAGCCTGGTTGTTAATTGGAGGGATAGAGGAGGAAGAGTTTCCAGAGACTCCATCCTTTGAAACAGACCCTGCTCCTCTTTTACAAACCATCGAAGCTAGCTTCGATAATCTCCTCAATGACCATGATCCACGCCGAGCCATTATTGCAACTTATCACCACTTTGAAAGGCTCCTCGCCTCTCAGGGTTTTGCCCGCCGTCCCTCGGCTACCTCTATAGAATTTATGCAAGAAACTCTGCGCCAGCTTCCGATTCCTGTTGACCACATCCAGGGATTAACTACTCTATTTCAACAGGCCAAATTCAGTCATCACCCGATACATGAAAGGAACAGAGTGACTGCCTTAGCACATTTAGAAGCTATTCGGGCTTCTCTTCTCCCGAACAAGGAATAGTAGGATGCGTATACAGCCTGAAGAACGATGGTTAAAAGCTTTTCTTCTTCCTCTACCCTATCTCGTACTGGCTCTGGTAATTTTCTTGTTTGGGCTTCCTCTCTATGGTTTTATCAGTGCTCCTTTAAAAGCCATTCTCTTGATGATCTTCTTGTATGGAATATTTATGGTAGCATTGGGCAAGCTCCTTTCCTATGCCTACCAAAAACTCTTCCCCTTTTTCCCCTCTTCCTATCAGCGACGTTCTATTAAAAGAGCTTCGGAACTCCAGACAACTCTCGAATGGGAACGTCTAAGACGTGATCTGCGCTATTCTATACGGAAACGAAACTATTTTCATCGGATCCTTCGCCCTCAGTTACGTGAAATTGTTCAGCAGAAAGTACAGAGTACGTATGGAGTCTCTCCGAAGAAGATGTGCACATTCGCTCTGCTGCAGGATACTCTTTTACGGGAATTATTGCTGGAAGAAACCCTTTTCCAAGGTCGGCGGGTTCCACTGAAATATTTACAGACCCTGCTTCAACGTATTGAAAATCTCTAACCGGGATACCCCAACTATGCAGATCAAAGATTTTGCTCACTGCTGTCAGCAGATTATCCAAAAGATTAGTGAAGTGATTATTGGGAAACGCAGCGTTTTAGAGCAAATTCTGCTGGGAGTAGTTTCGAACGGTCATATCCTGATTGAAGATTACCCTGGTCTGGCAAAAACCCTTATCGCCCAACTATTTGCTGAGGGAACCGATTTACAGTTCCGCCGCATTCAGTTCACCCCCGATCTGCTCCCTGGTGATATTACAGGGGGCTATATCTATAATCAGCAGAAGGGAACATTTGAGTTTCGACCTGGTCCACTGTTTACTAATCTCTTATTAGCAGACGAAATCAACCGGGCTACTCCCAAGACGCAGGCTGCTCTTTTGGAAGCGATGCAAGAACGACAGATTACCATTGAAGGAGAAAGGTATACCTTGCCGGAGCCTTTCCTCGTTCTGGCAACCCAAAATCCCATCGAGTTTGAGGGAACCTATCCTTTGCCCGAAGCCCAACTCGATCGCTTTCTGCTCAAATTGAGTGTAGGGTATCCCTCTCCAGAAGATGAGCAGGAAATGCTCGCCCGGCGACAACAACGACGTACAGATCAACCTCACATCGGGATGGTAATCAAGAGCCAGACACTTTTAGATATGCAACAGACCTTAGAAGATGTGTATGTCAGCAAGGATATTGAGCGCTACATTGTCGATATTGTTACCGCCACTCGCCACAATACTAAGGTAGAGGTGGGGGCTTCTCCTCGGGGGTCACTGGCGTTGTTTAAACTCGCCAGAGCTTCCGCCGCCCTCCAGGGAAGAGATTTCGTCATTCCGGATGATGTCAAGAAAATGGCCATTGCTGCGCTCTCGCATCGGATTATTGTGAAACCAGAGTTGTGGGTGAGTCGCATTGAGGCTACAGAAGTGATACAAGAAATTCTCGATACGGTTCCCACTCCGAAAACTTTGAATTAATGCCTGCACTCATGTTTGTCCATCTTTGGCTTACAAGCTAAAAATCCAATGTGTCCCGGCTTGAACTTTACCTTCTCATAACTTTCGAGAAGGTTTGTCCGAAATCCCAAACTATGCAGTGCCTCTTCTACACTCTCCCGCCTTATGAGTCGTAGTGTATGGACTTCCTCATCACGCCGATAGAGTTTATCTACCTGACGAAAAGTGATAATCCTCCGGGTAAGGAGTTGCTTCTCGCTATCTTCTTCAGCGGTTACGAGTACCACCCAATCCTTCCCCTCGACGAAGTGTTGCTGAGGATTTGGGCCAGAAACCCGTCCCGGCTCAGCCACATCGAAGAGAAAGATTCCACCAGGCTCCAGAGCGTGATAAATGCGCGTGAAAAGATCCAGGAGTTTCGGGTGAGAATTGGTGTGATCGAAGAGATAGTTAAAGCATTCACCAATAGCAGCAACCGCCCCACATGATGGCAACTCCGCCTCGAAGAAAGAAGTGACGAGAAATTGCCCCTGTGGCACTCGTCTCTTTGCCCGAGCGATCATCTGTTCTGAGATATCGAGTCCAAGGACCTCATAGCCTGCATTCTTCACCTCCTGGGAAAGAATCCCGCTTCCACAGCCGAGGTCCACAATCAGTCTGTTTTTTATTCCAGCCTGTCGCAGAGCCGCAAGCAGGACCACCACCGCTCCTCGGGCAAAGTGTCCGAAGCCCTCATCATGAATGTAGGCAAGATCTACTTTGTACGCTTCTTGCATTCCAGTTGACCTCTTTTCTCTGGTGTTGGAGTAGTTGTGGGCAGAGGAAAATGAGGAGGAACGTTTGCCAACCCTAATCTCTTCAAGAAAAGATATGCACATGCCGGAACGGTTCTTCACCAAAACTCTTCGACCGCAAACCATAGCGTTCCACGAGCTGATGTTGCAGTTTGCGGAGATAGCTTGTTTGAGGCAGGAGTTCCACACTTCGTTCCTGTCCATTTAAGACCTTCTGAATCGCCTCCTCGGCCTCACGAAGCGCAATGGCTTCTTCATTCCGTTGCGTTTTGACGCGGAAGATATCCTTTACGACATTCACAATTTGCGGATAGGTATTGCTCTTTGCAATAAAGAGAGAAATGTTTGGCCCAAAAGCCTCGAGCAGTTTTCGCCCCTGTTTTCGAAAATGGGATTTGAGCATGACCACTGTATGCGCTTCGGCTGGATCCTTGGTAATTATACCGGGTACATCTAGTTCAGCTAGCGCTCGCTCCAATCGATTTCGATTAATCCCATAAGAGAAAATCTTGATCGGTCTTGTAGAGAGGGGACGAGTCCGGTCCGGAGTGAGGGGGGGAGTTTTCGGAGTTTCGAGTTTTTCTCCTCCCTCTTCACTGGGGAGAATTTCTACCTCACCATCGGTACCGCGCACCCGGATCTCTGGTCGTAAGGGATAGCCACGCAAAATGCTGTCTACCGCCTTGCCTACATCATGATATACCGCTAGCCGTTCCATCTCTTGAATCTCGATGAGAATCTGAAACGTTGGCGGGGCTTTTCTTTCGAGTACCGTTTTTTGAGTACCCCGTCTTTTTGCCTCTTCATCCCCAAGCGTTACCGCCTGTACTCCACCCACCAGATCCGATAGCGTAGGATTCATGAGGAGCCGATCCAGCGTATTGCCATGTGCGGTAGCGATAAGTTGAACCCCACGTTCTGCAATAGTCCGGGCAGCGCGTGCTTCTTCCTCTGTACCGATTTCATCCACGACAATCACTTCGGGCATATGATTTTCCACCGCTTCGATCATCACGGCATGCTGGAGTTCTGGTGAGGGGACCTGCATACGGCGAGCACGCCCAATACCCGGATGTGGGATATCACCATCCCCTCCAATCTCGTTAGAGGTATCTACAATGACGACCCGTTTTCCAAATTCCTCACTCAAAACTCGAGCTACTTCCCGGCATTTGGTAGTTTTTCCCACTCCCGGCCGTCCGAGGAACAATATACTCTGCCCCGTTTCCACGACGTCTCGAATAATATCTATGGTGCCAAAGACTGCCCGCCCCACTCGACATGTTAATCCAATGATTTTCCCTCGGCGATTCCGGATAGCCGAAATACGATGCAGAGTACGTTCGATCCCTGCTCGATTATCCTTTCCGAACTCTCCTACCCGGTGAATGACATATTCAAGGTCATCGAGCGTTACTGATCGATCCTCAATCAGAAATACCCCTTCTGGAAAACGGGCTTCAGGCTCTCTCCCAAGATCTAGTACTATCTCGATTAAATTCTCTAAGGATTTTTCGGCTAGTAGGGTATGCCGAATATCTGGAGGAAGCACCTCGAGCAACAAAGGAAGGTCATCAGGGATATAAGCTTCTGGCAATTTTTGGATAGTGGTCTGCAGTTTCTCCATAGAAATACTTTACAGATACATCCTTTCACTCTACTTATAGAGAGCAGCAGGCTAGAGGATAAGGCGTGGTTTCTCTCCTCACCCTGCCTTCCTCCTCTCCCACTCTCCCCATCAATTCGCTAAATGTAAGGAAACAGTTTACCGGGCATATTCGACTGCCCGAGTTTCCCGGATCACGGTTACCTTGATCTGCCCAGGATAAGTTAGCTCTTTTTCGATTCTTTTGGCAATATCCTGTGCAAGAAATAGCGTTTCGGCATCACTAATCTTTTGCGGCGTGACAATCACACGGATTTCTCTCCCCGCCTGAATAGCATAGGTTTTTTCCACCCCCTCAAAGGAGTCCGCGATCTCTTCCAGTCTTTCCAGACGTTTCACATACGTCTCCAGGATCTCTTTACGTGCTCCCGGTCGTGCTGCAGAGAGGGTATCAGCGGCCTGGAGAAGAATAGCTTCCACCGAAGGAGCTTCGACATCCCCATGGTGAGCAGCCATGGCGTGGAGGACCTTTTCAGATTCATTATACTTCCGTGCTAATTCTACTCCAATCTGGGTATGCGTCCCTTCTACCTGATGGTCTACGGCTTTACCGAGATCATGCAAGAGGCCAATTCGTTTCGCCAATTTGACATCAAGTCCCAACTCTGCCGCCATCACTCCACACAAAAAAGCCACTTCTTTGGAGTGTTGCAGGACGTTTTGTCCATAACTGGTGCGATAACGGAGACGGCCAATCAACTTCACCAGTTCAGGGTGAATGCCATCTAAGCCCAGCTCAAAAATGGCTCGTTCCCCTTCTTGCCGGATATGTTCTTCGAGCTCGTCTTTCACTTTTTGGACGACTTCTTCTATCCGTCCTGGATGGATACGGCCATCAGCAACCAACCGTTCAAGAGCGAGGCGAGCCACTTCCCGACGCAGAGGATCGTAAGCAGAAATGATCACCGCCTCCGGGGTATCATCAATTATCAAGTCTACACCGGTGGCCACTTCTAAAGCTCGGATATTTCTCCCTTCCCGCCCAATAATCCTTCCCTTCATTTCATCATTGGGGAGATCGACTACGGAGACTGCCGTCTCCGCTACATACTCCGCAGCACACCGCTCAATGGTCAAACTAATAATCTCACAGGCCCGGCGATGGGCTTCTTCCTTAGCCTCTTCGATAATCCGCTTTACTTCACCCGCCACCTCTAAGCGGGCTTCTCGCAGCAAATTATTTTTCAATTCTTCTTTGGCTTCCACCACCGTCATATTGGCGATCTGTTCGAGTCGCCGCATTTGTTCTTGCAAAAGTTGCTGGAATTGCTCTTCGAGCTGGGCGAGTTTCTCCTCTTTTTCGGTAATTTTCCGTTCTTTCCGGATGACTTCCCGTTCTTTCCGTTCTAAATGCTCGATCTTCCGATCAAGATTGTTTTCTCTTTGAGCGATTCGCTGTTCGTACCGGTGTAATTCACGTCGTTTTTCTTCCGTTTCCTTTTCCAATTCGAGTTTCGATTTATACCAGTTTTCCTTGATCTCCAGTAAGGCTTCCTTCTTCTTTGTCTCTGCTTCGCGCTCAGCTTCTTCGATGAGTTTTTGGGCTATCTGCTTCGCTGAAAGCCTCGTTCTTTCGAGGAGCAGTTTACGAGCTACATACCCAACTACAGCACCACCACCGAATAATCCGAGCGACAAGGCGAGGACCAGGGAACTGTCAATAGCCACTGTCGCCCACCTCCTTGCTCATCTCAAGAAGGAGAGACAATGTTTCCCTCTGCTCTAACCTTCTGACAACAAATGACTCCTTCCTCTGTGACGAGCATATCCATCGCTACGTCGTGTGGAAGCTGTGGGACATACGGGATAACTTGAAAAGCAAAGGCTAAGCCTATCTTCTGCACATGCGAAGGAAGCGAGGCCAGAAAACGATCATAATACCCTCCTCCGCGGCCAAGACGTCCACCCTGTCTATCAAAGGCAACCCCAGGAACGATTACGACATCGATAGCACTCAGTGGCACCTCATGGATGGTCGAGGCACACGGCTCCAAAATCCCAAAATGTCCTACACATAAATCCCGGTCTACATCCTCTATCTGGGCAATACGCAGTGTTTTTGTTGCTGAATCGATGCAGGGCACAGCTACGCTTTTTCCCTGCTGCAGACTCTCCCGCACCATCTCTTCTGTCTGCACTTCACCAGGAACGGCCATATAAAAAACAAGGAGAGAGGCTCTCTGGTACGCAGGGAGGGAAAAAAGAAGGGTATGGATCCGACGACTCTTTTCCAACACTGCTGTATTGGGCAGTTGTAAAGATTGCGTCCGGATCCGCTGTCGTAATGAGCGTTTCTCTGTATGATCTCTTAAGGCCATCAATTGTGCATATCCGCCATCAACAAGAGGATATAGCGGTCCGATATTTCGTCCAGAATTATCACCGGAGAATAAAAAGAAGGTATAAGAAAGGGAAACACCTCCTCTTCTTTGTATTCTTTAGGAAATCCCCCGCCTTAATGCCGTGTGAAAAAAGAATTTTGAACCTGGCGAACCAGGTGGGTGCCTTAAGAATTGCTTTAGGCGTCCTCATACCGAGAGGCTGCACACCACAACTCTTCTTAGCTCCCTCTTCAAAAAAATTGGCTCAAAAACTCTCTTCGTACACGCGCATGGCAGGGGAAGTAGTTTTCTTTTTAACTTAGCAAAGCTGTAAAAAAAGATCAAGGGGAATTTTGTATTCTCTTCATCTCACTTGCATCTCTTCCAGGTGACGCAACATTCTTTCGATTTTTGCGCGAATCAATGCCCGTTCCTCCACCAACTCTTGTACCAGGTGTTCCAGCCGCTGTTTTTCGGCAAGGAGATCTTGGACTTGCTGCATGATTTTTTTCACTCGAGCTTCCAGGAGGTCGAGCTTTGCAGTCTCCATGGATTGTTCCTCAACCTTGCTATTCTATAGACTTTCCGTTCTTCTACTCTGGTTATCTGCAGCAAAATATATACCCTAGCAGCCTTATTTTAACCTGTTGTCCCGCGGAGAGAAGCTCCAAAAGTTCTCTGGAGATGTTCGACAATGTGGGTATAAATTTTCTCCACCTCCTTATCGGTTAATGTTCGTTCGTCAGATCGGAACACCAGGGAAAAGGCTACACTTTTCTTCCCTGGAGGGATTCCTTCTCCTTCGTAGACATCAAATAGAGAGATATCCCGCAAGAAAGATCCTCCAGCCACTGCGATCTCTCGGAGCAGATCACCGGCTAATACCCTTCTCTCCACCACTACTGCCATATCCCGATACAGGGCAGGATAACGAGGTAGGGAATGAAATTGGGGTGGTGGAGGAGAATAGGCTCTCAACTGATCAAAATTACACTCAAAGACCCACGTTGGTTCAGAGATGTCAAAAGCGGTTAGCACTTCGGGATGGACCTCTCCAAGCACGCCGATCTCTTGACCAGCCAGGCGTAAGGTGGCAGCTTTATGAGGCAACAGATAGGGTACAGACACCCGTGTATATTGCACATCAAAGATCCCGAGCTTTTCCAGGACGGCCTCTATCGCTCCTTTTATATCATAAAAGGTATATTCCTGTTCTGGTTCTGACCAGTGCTCCTTTGAGAATTTCCCAGATAAGACCGCGGCAAGTCGCTGCTGTTCATGAGGAAGCAAAGCCCCGGGCTGGGGAAGAAACACACGTCCATATTCAAATAAGGCCACCGTTCGATTTTCTCGTTTCAGATTGTAGGCAACCGTTTCTAAAAGCCCGGGCAGCAGCGAGGTGCGCATTACAGTGGCATCGGTACTGAGAGGGTTCTGTAACCGCACGACCTGACGGAGGGGATCATCGGGGGCAAGTCGCAGATGGTCGAAATGCGCTTCATTGATAAAACTATAAGAGATGATTTCGTAAAATCCACATGCTAATAAGGCCTCTTTGGCTTTAGCTATCAAATGGCTCCCCTCTCCCTTTGTCACCAAACTCATCCGTCTCTGTGGAAGCGTAGAAGCGATATTGTCGTACCCGTAGAGTCGGGCTACTTCTTCGATCAAATCAATCTCTCGCTCTAAATCGGGACGAAAGGAAGGAACTTTTACCTGACAGCTCTCTTCTCCTGGACTTTCCGCCACTTGCAGGTGCAAACGACGCAGATAACTGGCTATTTGCTGCTTGCTGAGCCTAGTCCCCAAGACTTGATTGGTACGCGAAACACGGATCGAGAGTTGGGGAGAGGTTATCGGACGGACATAACAATCCGCTCTCCCATGGGCTACAGAGCCTCCTGCTATCTGGCGAATAAGTTCGGCTGCTCGATCCAGGGAAATGATAGAACCTTCGATATCGGTGCCCCGTTCGAAACGGTGTGAAGCTTCGGTATGCAGATCAAGTGCTTTAGCGGTTCGCCGGATGCTCAGCGGAGTAAAATACGCACTTTCCAGGAGGATATTTTTAGTCTCGACAGTGACTTCGGTGGCGAAGCCTCCCATGACTCCAGCAATGGCAACTGCTTGCTGGGCATCGGCAATTACAAGCATCTGAGGCGACAGCGCTCTCTCTATTCCATCAAGGGTGGTACACCGTTCTCCGGCTTTGGCTAATCGCACCACAATACGATGCTCTTGGAGACGATCATAGTCAAAAGCATGAAGAGGATGGCCGAGCTCCATCAAGACATAATTTGTGACATCGACTACATTATTAATAGGACGCAAACCGAGGAGAAGAAGACGAATCTGCATCCAGAGCGGAGAAGGTTGCACCGTTACCCCGGTGATCACCCGGGCGGCGTACCGGGGGCATTGTTCTGGGGCTTCGATAGTTACCGAGGTATACTCTTCAATGGCTCCTCCTTGTTCGATAAGTTTCAGGGCAGGAATCCGCACCTGCTGCCCAGTCAGAGCCGCTACTTCACGCGCTATCCCTAACATGCTCAAACAATCCGAGCGATTCGGCGTCACGTCGAGCTCCAGAATACTATCCCATAGTCCCAACACCTCTCCCAGCTCTTTGCCTAAGGGGGTTTCTGGAGGGAGGATCAAAATGCTGTCAGCATCCTCACCCAATTGGAGTTCATCCGGTGAGCAGAGCATGCCTTCAGAGATTTCTCCACGAATTTTGCTCTGCTTGATCACCTGTCCACCTGGAAGTTTGGTGCCCGGTAGAGCCACCGGCACTTTGTCTCCCGGAGCAATATTCGTGGCCCCACAGACGATAGAGAGGGAGGCAGAACCTGTGGTTACGCGACAAAGGGAGAGCAGATCGGCCTGTGGATGCTTCCGGATTTCTTCAATTTTTCCTACGACAACATTGGCAAACCTTTCTCGGGTATCTTCGATATCATCTACCGGTAACCCGATCATGGTCAACTGTTCAGCAAGTTCCGCAGGCGAGAGATCAACAGGCACAAATTCTTGTAACCAGCGATAACTAATCTTCATCCCTTCTCCTATTAAAATTGTTTGAGAAACCGTATATCGTTTTCAAACAAGAGGCGAATATTATCAATACCATATTTGAGCAGAGTAAGCCGGTCAATACCCATACCAAAGGCAAAACCGGTAAAGCGTTCTGCATCATAATTGACAAATTGAAAGACAGCCGGATCCACCATTCCAGCCCCTAAAATCTCTAGCCACCCTCCGGGATAGAGGGGAGTCTGAATATCCACCTCCGCACTAGGTTCCGTAAAAGGGAAATAGCTGGGACGAAAACGCATTTTGGTGTCTTTGCCAAAAAACTCCTGCACGAAGACTTCCAGTACCCCCTTCAGATCGGTAAAGGTAATGCCTTCATCAACCAAGAGCCCTTCCACTTGATGAAACATCGGCGAATGGGTGACATCGGCATCACACCGATACACTTTCCCGGGTACAATAATGCGCACCGGAGGAGGATGTTTTTCCATGAAGCGCACCTGCATAGGAGAGGTATGAGTTCGAAGCACCACTTCATCCGAAATATAAAAGGTGTCTTGCATATCTCGGGCCGGATGATCCTTTGGGATATTCAACGCCTCAAAATTGTAGTAGTCCAGTTCGACTTCGGGCCCCTCTGCTACTGAAAACCCCATACTGGTGAAAATCGCGATCACTTCCTCAAATACCTGACTGATAGGATGCTTCCGGCCAAAGCGGGGACGACGTCCAGGCAGCGTGATATCTACCCATTCTTGTTCTATTTGTTGCTGCAATCTTGCTTGACGTAACTCTTCCAGACGTTTAGCAATAGCTTTTTCAATAAAGGCTTTGGTTTGATTCGCTTTTTGCCCTAGGATAGGTCTTTGTGCGGGATCCGCTGAACCAATCTCCTGGAGAGATCGGGTGACCAGCCCCTTTCGTCCCAAATATTTGACCCGTATTTGCAGGACTTCCGATTCAGATCGGGCGGCCATCAGCTCATGTACCGCCTCTTGTTGCCATGCCTCAAATGGTGTGTTCACCTTCTCCTCCTCATCCAGATATAAAAAAAGTTTACGGCTCTGACCTCCACTGGCAGAGAAATTTCCGTAAACTTCTTTCTTACTTACCCTGAAGTGAGAATAGAAAAATCGACTACGAGAGAGAATAGCGGTTTTTCTGCCTCAGGAATATAGTGAACTTCCTTACTCCTTACCTCTCCTCTGCTTAGGCGACATCCTTCAGAGCTTCTTTGGCTATAGAAGCAATCTGCGCAAAATCTTCTGGTTGTCGAACTGCCAAATCTGCTAGCACTTTTCGATCAATGGAGACCTCTGCTCGTTTTAATCCATGCATGAATTGACTATAAGAAAGACCATGCAAGCGCGCGGCAGCATTGATCCGAATAATCCATAATCTCCGGAAATCTCGTTTTCGAGTCCTCCGATCCCTGTAGGCAAATTTGAGGGCACGCTCAACCGTCTCTTTTGCACGTCGGTAGTGTCGGCTCCGGTTCCCCCAATACCCCTTTGCCATTTTCAATATTTTCTTGTGCCGCTTTTTGGCAGCAGGCTTCCCTCTCGCTCGCGGCATGGTCCTCCTCCTTATCCATAGGGTAAAAGCTTTACAATACGTTTAGCATCCGCTGGATGAACGGTAGTTATTTGTCGCAAATGACGTTTACGCTTTCGCGCTTTTTTGGTCAGAATATGATTTTTTCCAGCCTGATAACGCTTTAACTTACCACGTCCGGTCAAAGAAAACCGTTTGGCTGCTCCTTTATTTGTTTTCATCTTCGGCATTGATCTCTTCCTTACGCTGTCCCCACTTAAGAACTTTTCGGTGTCAGTACCATGGTCATATTACGCCCTTCCTGTCTGGGGCTCTGCTCCATAGTGCTAATATCCTCGATATCACTCGCAATCCGCTCTAGCATTTTTCTCCCCAGTTCAGTATGATCCATTTCACGACCACGAAACATAATCGTCACTTTGACCTTGTTCCCCTCTTCCAAAAATCGGCGCACATGTTTCACTTTGAACTGGTAGTCATGCTCCTCCGTCTTCGGGCGCATTTTCATCTCTTTGACCTGGATAAGCTTCTGCTTCTTCTTTGCCTCCTGAGAACGCTTACTCTGTTGGTAACGAAACTTTCCATAATCCATAATCTTGCAGACCGGAGGTTTCTCATTCGGAGCCACCTCTACCAGGTCTAGGCCTTCTTCTTGCGCTAGGCGTAATGCTTCTTCAATGGGCAGCACGCCAAGTTGTTTGCCGTCCGAGTTAATCACCCGGACTTCCCGGACGCGGATCATTTGATTGAATCGAAAATTTTTCTCGATGCTGGTCACCCCCTATCGATATCCAGGTTATTGTCTACAAGCTCTTTTGCTCGATCTCATTCCGGACTCTGCTGATAAACTCCATCAGCGGTCTTGCTCCTTGATCCCCTCCTTTCAGAGTGCGCACAGCAACACTTCCTGAGGCCACCTCACGATCTCCTACCACCAACATATAGGGGATCTTTTCTCCTTGAGCTACACGAATTTTATAACTGATCTTTTCATTGCGCAGATCGGTTTCTGCTCGGATACCCGCTGTTAAGAGACTTTCCAAAACTTGCTGGGCATAAGGAACCTGTTTATCGGTAATCGGAAGAATACGCACCTGAATCGGAGCCAGCCAGACCGGGAACGCCCCGGCATAATGTTCGATGAGGCCACCCACAAACCGTTCCATCGATCCTAAAACTGTCCGATGAATCATCACCACATGATGATTGTTTCCATCTGGACCTACATAGGTGATGTTAAACCGACGAGGCAAATTGAAATCAAACTGGATAGTCGGTCCTTGCCACCCCCTCCCCAACGCATCGAGCATCTTAATATCAATCTTGGGGCCATAGAAAGCCGCCTCTCCTTCACGTATCGTGTATTTCCAGCCTTTGGCTTCTAAGGCATTTTGGAGTGCCTTTTGAGCCTTATCCCACTCCTCAGCTTCTCCAGCATAATTTTGCGGATTGTGCGGATCCCAGCAACTGAGATCGACCGCAAAGTCTTTGTACCCAAAGGTATTAAGCATAAACTGTGCCAGATCAAGAACCTTATGGAGTTCGTCCTGCACCTGCTCTGGTGTGCAAAAAATATGGGCGTCATCTTGGGTAAAACCCCGCACACGAAGCATTCCATGCAACGTTCCCGATTTTTCATACCGATACACCGTCCCCAACTCGGCAAATTTGATGGGGAGATCACGATAACTGCGTAAATCTTCCTGGTAGAGAAGGATATGCCCGGGACAATTCATCGGCTTGAGCACATATTCGTGGTTATCGATATTGAGCACATACATATTTTCACGATAGAAATCGTAGTGGCCAGAAATCCTGAACACCTCATCCCGCACGATGTGTGGAATACTGACCAGTCGATACCCACGCCGGACATGTTCATCTTCCCAGAAGCGCTCAATCACTTTACGAATGACGGTCCCCTTGGGTTGCCAGTAGATCAATCCTCCACCGGCTTTTTCGCTGACCATGAACAGCCCAAGCTGTTTGCCCAACACCCGATGATCACGCTTGCGTGCTTCTTCCAGATGGGCAAGATACGACTCCAGATCGGTATGGGAAGGGAAAGCGGTACCATAAATCCGTTGGAGCATCTTATTGCGTTCATCTCCCCGCCAATAGGCACCCGCTATGCTCAACAGTTTAAAGGCATGAATCCTTCCCGTTGAGGGAATATGCGGACCACGGCAGAGATCAACAAAATCTCCATCAGTATAGATCGATACCCCTTCATCCTCAATAGTATCGATGAGCTCGAGTTTGTAGGGTTCTTTTTGTTGCTGGAACAGTACCCGCGCTTCTTCTTTCGATAACTCTTTCCGTACAAAAGGGTAATCGGCCTCGATAATCTTGTGCATCTCCGCTTCTATCCGTTCGAGATCCTCTGGACGGAACGTTCCTTCATAGTCAAAATCATAGTAAAAACCTTCCTCGATAGCGGGGCCGATAGTAATCTTTACTCCTGGAAAAAGCCGCTGCACCGCTTGCGCCATCACATGAGCCGCGCTATGTCGGTATACAGCCAGTCCTTCAGGACTGCGGTAACTGATCAGTTCAACCGAGGCATGCGGGACCCGAATCGGTGTCATAAAATCAATCGTCTTCCCGTTAATTCGCCCAGCCACGATGTCTTCAGGAAGCAATTTCCCTTCTTGCTGGAGAATTTCCTGCAGAGTGATGCCTTCGGGAAACTCTCTCTCAGATCCATCCCATAATTTGAGCTGAATAGTTTTCGCGCTCATTCCTTTCTCACTTTAGAACAGCCTATCCTTTTCGTATGAAGCCTTCAGCAACCTGTGCTGGTAGGCACGGGCGGTTTTGAACCGCCGACCTCTTGCGTGTCAAGCAAGCGCTCTCCCCCTGAGCTACGTGCCTCCATTAGAAAATAATTAAAGGTCAGTGGTCAATATTACTTTTCATTCTGAATAATTGTTCACTGATCACTATTCACTATCCTCTGGTGATTCTGTATACCCTAGAGTTTTTTCCTCATTCTGTCAAGTCTCTTTTTAACTCGCCTTTTCCAAAGAGATGACCGGTTTTTCACGCTTGGTTACGACCTGTTCACTGATCAGACATTCCTTGATGCGTGGATCAGATGGGATTTCATACATTGTATCCAGCATGATCTCTTCCATAATAGAGCGGAGGCCTCGTGCTCCCGTCTTTCTGGCCATAGCTTCTCGGGCAATAGCGCGGAGAGCTTCTTCGGTAAAGGTGAGTTGAACTTTTTCCAGTTCAAAGATCTTCTGATACTGTTTCACCAGGGCATTTTTCGGTTCGGTAAGAATCCGTACCAGGGCCTCTTCATCCAAATCATTGAGCATGCCAATAACCGGTAGACGACCGACAAACTCTGGAATCAGTCCATATTTGAGCAGATCCTCTGGCTGAACCAGGGAGAGGATATTCGAATCTCCAGTACGGGAAGCGCTTTTGCGTAGCTCACTCCCAAAACCCATCGTCTTTTTTCCCACCCGTTGCTCGATAATTTTATCCAGTCCAACAAAGGCCCCCCCACAGATAAAAAGAATATTCGCCGTATTGACCTGCAAAAATTCCTGGTGGGGATGTTTGCGGCCTCCCTGCGGTGGAACATTGGCTACCGTTCCTTCGATAATCTTGAGTAATGCCTGTTGGACCCCTTCACCCGACACATCTCTCGTAATAGAAGGATTTTCCGATTTCCGGCTGATTTTGTCAATTTCATCGATATAGATGATCCCCTTTTCCGCTGCCTCTATGGAAAAGTTGGCTACCTGGACCAGACGGAGGATCATGTTCTCCACATCTTCTCCCACATAGCCGGCTTCGGTATAAGTTGTAGCATCCACGATAGTAAACGGTACTTCCAAAACCCGCGCCAGGGTTTGCGCCAGTAAAGTTTTTCCTGATCCGGTAGGGCCAATTAACAGGATGTTACTTTTCTGAAGCTCAACTCCTTCCTTATCCACGCCAGCAGCAATACGTTTATAGTGGTTATAAACGGCTACGGAGAGGATTTTCTTCGCTTGCTCTTGTCCAATGACATATTCGTCGAGTGCCGCCTTTATTTCTTTCGGTTTGGGCAGACGCTTGAACTGTCTTCCCTGCTCCACGGTTCGCTCTTCTCGTATAATATCATTACAGAGCGCAATACATTCATCACAAATGTAGACTGTGGGACCTGCGATGAGCTTTTTCACTTCGTTTTGACTTTTTCCACAGAAGGAACATCGCAGATGTTCTCCACCGGCGCCTTTTCTGGCCATCGAACGCCTCCCTTTACGCCTCTGAACTTCTCTTAGGCAGTTTATTTCTTCGATTCCGTCACTTTCTTCAGATCTCGTGCCGTGATTACGTCATCGATGATCCCATATTCCTTTGCCTGGACCCCGCTCATAAAGAAATCCCGCTCTGTATCCTGTCGAATACGTTCATGGGGTTGCCCAGTATGATAAGCAAGGATCTCATCCAGCGTATTGCGGATACGCAAGACTTCTTGGGCATGAATACTAATATCGGTGGCCTGTCCTTGAAATCCTCCAGCCGGTTGATGAATCATGATCCGCGCATGTGGAAGACAGAACCGTTTTCCTTTGGTTCCTGCAGCCAAGAGGAGAGCCCCCATGCTGGCAGCCTGTCCAATACAGATGGTGGAGACATCTGGCTTGATATATTGCATCGTATCATAGACTGCCAACCCTGAGGTCACCACTCCTCCCGGGCTATTGATATAAATATAAATATCTCTTTCCGGATCCTCCGCTTCTAAAAAGAGAAGCTGGGCAATCACCAGATTCGAGACATGATCATCGATCGGTGTTCCCAAAAAGATAATACGATCTTTCAGGAGTCGGGAATAGATATCATAAGCCCGTTCTCCACGGTTTGTCTGTTCTACTACCATAGGAATCAGTACCATGCGCTTTTACTTCCCCTCTTCTGGCGCAGTTTCCGGCGCCTTCTGCTCTCTTGATCTATAATTTTTGCGGACGGTATTCAAAGCCAGAATTCGTTCAAAGGCCTTTTCTTCCAGGAGTTGTTGTTTGATACTCTCCATCGTGCCCCGTTCTGCTAAAAGACGTTTGACAGAGCTCACATCCTGTTGAAGTCGATCGGCCACTTTCTGGACTTCCGCTTCGAGTTCTTCATCGGAAACGGTCAGTCCTTCCGCTTCAGCAATCTTTTGTAGGATTAGTTCTCGTTTTACCTGTCGCTCAGCCTGGATCCGAAGCTGGGCCTCTGCTTCCGGCATAAGCTTGAGCGGCTCTTCTCCCTGAGCCTGAGCTGGAAATTGATTTTGGAGCGTGTGCAGTAAGAATTGCGCTCGCTGAGTAATCAGAGCGGGAGGAAGCGGAAAAGGATTAGCCTCCAGCAATTTGGTGACCACAGCTTCTTCCAGCTCCCGTCGCGCTTCTCTTTCCATCTGCGCTTCTAATTCTTGACGCACCTTCTCTCTGAGAGCGGCCACACTATCTCCGGCTTCAATACTCCGGGCAAACTCATCGTTGAGTTCAGGGAGGACACGCCGTTTAATCTCCTTCAGCACCACATGAAAGGTGACCGTTTTTCCAGCGAGTGTCTGGTCACGATAATCTGCAGGAAACGCGATAACAATATCCCGTTCCTCCTGTTTTTTTAACCCGACCAACTGCTGTTCAAATTCTGGAATGAGAGCTCCTGTTCCAAGTTCTACTGCATAGTTCTGTTGCTTTCCTTCTTGGAGAGGTACTCCCTCTACAAACCCTTCATAATCAAGCAGCACATAGTGTCCCTCTGCCACTGGGGTCTCTTCGTCCACCGACTCCCAATGGCTGTGCTGTTTTTGGAGAGCTGCTAAAGCCTGATCAATGTCCGCTTCTGTAATCTTTGTAATCTCTTCAGTAAATTCCCAATTGTGGTAGGTAGTCAGAGCAATGGGTGGTAGAACCTCGACTGTAGCGGTAAATTTGAGATTCTTGGCCGATTCCAGCTCAATACTCTCCACCTTTGCCTCCGCAACGGCTTGAATCCCCTCTAAGACCAAGGCTTGCTTATACAAGTCAGGGATCAGTTTTTGGATCACTTCATCTTCTACTTTCCCCCGGTAATACCGCTCCAGTACCGGTCGGGGAATTTTCCCTTTTCGAAAACCGGGAAGTTGGATATGGCTGGCTAAGGTTTTATAAGCTTTATCCAGCTCTTTTTGCACCACGTCTGCAGGCACTTCAATCTCCAGACGCTTCTCCCAGGGATGTACCTCATGCACTGCCACCTTCATGCTTTTCTCCCTACCTTCAACTCCAATCCTCCGCTCCTGGCTAGAAAATACCTCTCCTACCCTGGTGCGAGAGGGGGGACTCGAACCCCCACGGTTGCCCACTGGATCCTAAGTCCAGCGCGTCTGCCAATTCCGCCACCCTCGCCAAGCATTTTTGCGGAAAGAGTGAGCCGCGAAGGACTCGAACCTTCAACCCACGGATTAAGAGTCCGTTGCTCTACCAATTGAGCTAGCGGCCCACAACCTGGCTTCACCTCGATCTGCTCTATAAAATTGGTACGCCCGGCAGGATTCGAACCTGCGACCTGCGGATTCGAAGTCCGACGCTCTATCCAGCTGAGCTACGGGCGCACATTTCCACTTGCCACTCATAGCACCTAAAGCCCATCCGCGCAATACCCACTATGAGTTCTGTATTAGATTAGAGCCTTCTCAGGAGACATCTTGAGTAAAGCGCCTCTACTGGGAGCGCAGACGCCCCGCCCGCTACGGGTCAGAGGCCCGTGCTCCCGGCCGTATTCCTCTATCAACTTGGGCAAGGCTAAAGATCTCTCCTGGATAGGCAATGAGTAGAATAAAAGGGTGAGCGATGGGACTTGAACCCACGACCACTGGAGCCACAATCCAGCGCTCTACCATCTGAGCTACGCCCACCATAAGTTCGACACCCCCTAGAGGATTCGAACCTCTGACCCTCGGATTAGAAGTCCGATGCTCTATCCAGCTGAGCTAAGGGGGCAAAACTGCTATCGGGGCGAGAGGATTTGAACCTCCGACCCCCTGCGCCCAAGGCAGGTGCGCTGACCAGGCTGCGCTACGCCCCGTTATATTCGCCCTCCCATCCATTTTTTCCCTCCTCTCGTAGAAGAAGGGCAAATATGGAAAAGAGCCTCTCTTCCTCCTCTTTTCTCCTCAGTTCCTCTCGAGGCTCTTGCATTCCTCAAATGGTCAGGAATTTCTACTCTGAGCCAAATAAAGTGGAACTATGTACTTAGCATAATGCCGGGGGAAATGCAATAGCTTTTTCTCCCTTTAGGAGCGAATAAACGACAGATCTCCTAAAAGGTGCTTTTGCAGTGCAATTAACTCTCCAATCCCCTTCTGCGCTAAATCCAACAACTCCTCCATCTCTTTTCGGCTAAATGGCCTTCCCTCCGCCGTCCCTTGAATTTCCACAAACTTACCACTCCCAGTCATCACGACGTTGAGATCTACTTCAGAAGTGGCATCTTCTACATAGGTGAGGTCAAGGAAGGGTATACCCTTTACCAGCCCGACACTGGTCGCGGCTATATAATCGGTGAGCGGAAAAGGTACAAAAGACATTTCTCGTTTCTCCACTGTACGCAGGGCATCATACAAGGCGATAAAGGCCCCCGTAATAGCCGCCGTTCTCGTTCCTCCGTCTGCCTGAATAACATCACAGTCCAGCCAGATCGTGCGCTCCCCCAGAGCCTTTAAATCGATTACCCCACGCAAGGACCGTCCTATTAAACGCTGAATCTCCTGGGTTCTCCCTCCTATCCTCCCACGGGCAGCTTCCCGGCTATTCCGTGTATCCGTGGCACGCGGCAGCATGCCATACTCTGCGGTGACCCATCCCTCACTCTTTTCCTTTTGGAATGGGGGCACCTTGTCTTCCACCGTAGCCGTGCAGATGACTTTGGTATCTCCCACTTCGATAAGTACCGAGCCTTCGGCATATTTGGTGAAATTACGGGTTAGGCGCACTGGTCGTAACTCATCAACTCTTCGGCCATCATTCCGCATCTTCGTTCTCTACTCCTGTCCGCTCATCTTCGATTCCTGCAACCACTATTCTCTTTTGATGAGTCAACTCATCGTTATCTTCTTTATTATTATACCTCGATAATGTATAACTAGCCAAGCTGCGCACAAGGAGTAACAAAGCACTCATGACCAAGTGCTCAACTCGTCAAAAAGAAAGCCGCTCTGTGAAAGGCCGATCGGTTCGGACATGACCAGTCAGGGTTTCTACGGCTTGCCCTTCCACCAGAATCTGCACCTGAGTGACTTCTGGGAAGTTTTGGGTCAGGCTATTCACAATACTATAAACCGTCAAGAGCTCCCACCAGACCCCTCCCTGGTGTTCACTCTGGATTTCACGATTAAAGTCAATATAAGCTGTTCCTTCCTGATCCAGATAGACTTCCCGTACTTGAGCTTGAGCAGGCACAACTGGAAGATTTCCCTGTTGCGAACCGCTGATCAACGCCTGCACCGTTGTTTTGATTTCCTCAAGTAGGACTGAGCGAGGAATGGAGCGCAGTTCTGTAACTAACCCTTCTCCAGTTGGCGCAGCAAAAAACAGGACCACTTCCCGTTTCTCTCCGGAAGCTAAAGACTCCTCTACTCCCTGGGGCTGAGAAGGGCCACCCAAAAGACCAGGCAAAACCATTTTCTGCCCCAGATAGTATCCCCCTAGGCCAAGCCCGATAAGGAGAAAGAGAAAAATTAGACGATTCCAGGCCTTTCTCGAGGTTTTCTTTACCCGGAGCTTCGCTCCTCTCCGAGAGGTCATAGCACGATCCTGCTCCTTTCTTTCCGTTTCGAGACAGAGCTTAAGTCTACAATGGAGAGGCCATAAACCAGCGAATTCCTTCCATAATCCCCTGGGCAATCTGATTTTGATAGAGAGGATCAGCTAACCGCTTTGCCGCTTCCTCTGGAATGAGGTGACCGATTTCTATCAATATAGCAGGCATCTGGAGACTTTCCAAGGAGAGGAGAGGGATATCCTGATGGAGATGAACTGCTTCTCCCAGCGTATTTTGCAAGGCTTCGCGCATCTTTTTGGCTAACCGAAGACTGGCCTGTTGATGTTGAAGCTGGATCTGTTCCCACTGTACCAGGGCAGGAGTGCCCTCGGCAAGCCCGGACTCCTTTCCGCTTCCTCCATATACATATACCCGATGGACTGGAGAAGATCCAGCCCCTGTGCTTCCGGTATGGAGACTAATAAATAAGACCCCTTGCTTACTGTTGGCAAACGAAGCCCGCTCTGTTGCATTGAGAGCGATATCACTGGTTCGGGTAAGAAGGGGAGTGAAAGGGAGAATATTAGCCATCTGTTGGGCAAGCTGCTGGGCGATGCGCAACGTCACCTCTTTTTCTTGCAGACCATTGCTGCTCTGCCCACCAGTATCCTCCCCTCCATGGCCTGGATCGATAATGATTGGTGGGTAGAGAGAAAAGGTCTCTTGGTCAGACTCCGGAGTGGGAAGTGCAGTATTCGGTCCTGCCTCCGGTGACCGTCGTGGTAATGTCCGCCGAATAAAATTCTCGAGTGGAGTACCGGATTGGGCAGTGGCGAGCATCGGGCAAAGGAGCCACAGCAAGACACTTCCCACTCCCAGGAGACCAAGTAGCTTTGGTATAAAGCGCTTCTTTACCATGGTAATCAATGGGTAATCCGTCCCCCATCCAGATTGATCGCCTGACCAGTCATCCCCGCTGCAGCATCTGAGGCCAGATATACCGCTAAAGCTGCTACTTCCTCTGGTGTAACGGTTCGTTGCTGGGGAATACCGGCAAGAATTTGCTGTTTGACCTCTGCTGGAGAGATGTGATCTAATCGGGCAATATCAAGAACTTCTTCATCGGCCATCGGTGTCCATACCCATCCTGGACAAATCGCATTACAGGTAATATGGGCCATGGCCACTTCCAGGGCTACACATTGGGTGAAACCGATCAAACCAAACTTAGAAGCACAGTAAGCACTTACATACTTCCCCGGTGCTTTTCCGGCCGTAGAAGCGATATTGATAATCCGCCCATATTGTTGACGCAGCATGCCCGGTAACACCGCTCTGGTACAGAGAAAAGGTGCGGTGAGATTAACCGCGAGAATCCGTTCCCACTCTGCCTGATCCTGCTGAATTACTAAACTCCGACTTATAACTCCAGCATTGTTTACTAAAATATCAATGCGCGCAAAAGTATGTAACGTTGCCTGCACCATCTCTTGGATTGCTTGGGCCTGTGAGAGATCAGTAGGTAAAGCAATTGCCTGTCTCCCTAATGCTTTGATTTCATCTGCAACTGCGGTAATTTGAGTATGAGTGCGGGCAACTAGCGCGAGATGCGCCCCTTCACGGGCAAAAGCCAGCGCAATCGCTTTCCCAATCCCGCGCCCAGCTCCGGTAACAAGGGCAATACGGTCTTTGAGTCTCACCACCAATATCTCCTCATGTCCCGCTTGTTTTCTCTGATTTGGGAGCAATCTGTCTTTTCGGCATTTATCGTAGCAGACGATCTTTAGCGTGTCAAGAAGGCTACTCCGCGGACGCTTTGCGCCGTACAATATGTCCTCTGGAACGGTGGTTTTGGCTTCCTCTCTTGACAGAAGAAACAGACCAAGCTATAACGGAAACAAAAAAGCGAACCTTTATCGCGCGATATTCTAGAGGTCGAAGAGAAAATCAAAGCAACCTGAGTCTTAAAAACGTTCAGACCGTGGAACGATGCAACAGCAGAGAGAATGAAGGAGTACAAAGGATGAAAATCGGCATCATTATGTTTGTGACTCATAAGACCATTGACATTATCCGCCTGGCCCAGCAGGCAGAAGCGCTGGGCTTTGAATCGCTTTGGCTTCCCGAACATCCGGTCTATCCCGTCCACACCGAGACCCGTTTCCCCGGGAGTCCCGACGGACAGGCCCCAGAGTATTACAGACAACTGCTCGATCCGTTTGTTGCCCTCGGCGCGGCGGCAGCGGCGACGCAGAGACTCAGACTCGCTACCGGGATTTGTCTGGTTCCGGAACGAAATCCCCTGTTGTTAGCGAAGGAAGTGGCCACCCTAGATCTGGTCTCTCGGGGCAGATTCCTGTTTGGAATCGGTGCGGGCTGGTTGCGGGAAGAAGCAGAACTCCTGGGAGCCGATTTTGCCCATCGGTGGACCCAGACGCGGGAGGCGATTCTGGCCATGAAGGAGTTATGGACTCAGGATGAAGCCTCCTATCAAGGAACCTATTTCCGCTTTCCCCCGGTTTGGTGCTATCCCAAACCGGTTCAGAAGCCGCATCCACCGATTATCCTGGGCGGAGAGGCGAAGAATGTGTTGAAGCGCGTAGTGGAATGGGGTGATGGATGGTTGCCACGTGCACGAGAGGTCAGTGTAGACGACCTTGCCGCAGCCCGGAAAACTCTGGATCGGTTAGCTACGGAAGCTGGCCGGGATCCAAAGTCTCTAACGATTAGTGTGTTTCGAGCAGAACCAGATCCGGCCTCAAATGCCCGCTATGCGGCGGCCGGCGTGGACCGGGTCCTCCACCTGATTCCTTCGGTCCCGGAGGCCGAGGCGCTCGAGGCATTGGAACGGCTTGCCGAGACGGTACAACCGGTGAGTTAATGCTTTGCGGCAAGCCTTCTGGCAGTAGCCATTCGATGAGGAAGAGGAGGAGAGAACATGAAGCGAACAAAACTATGGAGCGTAGTGAGTGTCGTGGGACTCTTGATTCTCGTGGGTTATAGCATAGCTTTTGCCGCCCCCAAAGTTATTCATGTGTGGCATACCGAAACTAACCCGCTCTCGCGGAAAGCCATAGCCAATATCGTAGCGCGATTTGAGGCACTCCATCCCGATATCAAAGTGGAGGCAGAAGCGCTGGCTTGGGGAGACCTGGAGGGGAAAATTCTGGCCGCCCTGGCTGCCGGTTCACCACCAGAACTCTCTCATGGCCAGCCCATTACCTGTGCTGCCCTTCAGGTCCAAGGCTTACTACTCCCACTGGATGAGGTAGTGCAGGCTATTGGAGAGGATAACATCTGGGAGCAAATCAAGAAGGTGTGTCGAGTGGGCACGCACTATTATGGTCTGGTGCATGCTGCTGGCACCTCTTTGTTGATCTATCGAAAAGATCTGGCCACACAGCAAGGGATAACCAAAGGACCGGAAACGTGGGACGATCTGCTCCGGATTGCGGAAAAACTGACTCTCGATACAGATGGGGATGGGAAAATCGATGTCTATGGCTTGACCATCTCTGGTGACAACCTCTTCATCAATATCCTGATCGGAGAGCTGATCAAGGCCAATGGTGGCATCCTCTTTGACGCTCAGAATCGTCCCCATTTTACCGATAAGCAGATGATAGAGACATTGCATTTCCTGAAAGCATTGACCCAATATCTCCCTCCAGGCTGGGAGGGACACGGATATCGGGAGACTTTTGCCAACATGTACGGTCAAAAAGCAGCCATGATGTATCAGGGGTATGGAAGAGGAGCGTCCTTGATCGAACAATATGCTCCGAAACAGATGGCCAATACTGACTATTTCGATGTGTGGATAAAACCACGTGGACCGAGTGGTAGCGCACCGGCGGCCCAGGTAGATGAAGAACCGTGGATGCTGTTCAAAGGAGCCAAACACCCAAAGGAGGCAATCGAATTCCTGAAATTTTTTTATCAGGATGAGAACTACCTCGAGTATATCCAGTCGGTCCCCATTCACTTCTTCCCCATTACTAAATCTCTGCGCAAAAGCCAGGCTTACCACCAAACTCCGATGATCCAGAAGTGGAAGGGATGGCTTTCGGTTTGGTCAATGCTCTTCTGATCACCCTCGGTCTTATTGAGACTCTGATAAGTTGGATGGGAAAAGATTACATCATGATCTCGCTGATCATCATCAGTGTCTGGCAGTTCTTTCCCTTTGTTGTTCTCAGTCTCCTTGCCCGGTTACAAACTATTCCACCCGAGCTATACGAAGCGGCTGCTGTCGATGGAGCTGGTGTTTGTAGCCGTTTTATCTATGTTACCCTCCCCCAATTAAAAAAAGTCCTCTTTATTGTCATCCTCCTCCGCAGTATCTGGATGTTTACCAAATTTGATACCGTCTGGTTGCTTACCCAAGGGGGTGGGGCAGAAAGGTATATTCGGACTCTACCGGTCTATGCCTATATGCGGACGTTTATGTATTATCAGGCTGGGTTAGGGGCAGCTATCGCCGTGGTGATGTTTGGAATTTTGCTTCTTGTCACGCTGCTCTATTTTAAACTCTTTCGAGGAGAAGAAGAGATTTGAGAGCTTCCATACGATTTTTTTCCTGGCGGGGTCAGGTAATTTATTGGGGAGCACTCCTCCTCATGGGACTGGTCGCATTTCCTTTCTTCTGGATGGTGGCTACTGCATTTAAATCGTCGCATGAAATCTTTGTCTTTCCCTCCTACTTTTTCCCTCAAGATTTTACTGTGGATAACTTCCTCCACCTCTTTGAGCAGACCCGTTTTTTGGTCTATTTCAAAAATAGCCTCTTTGTGGCCACCTCTACGGTCATTTTGACTCTCATCGTCACCACCGCCGGAGCTTACAGTCTAACCCGATACAGCTTCTCTGGTCGAGAAAAATTGGCTACCCTTATCCTCACCACCTATATGTTTGCGCCGATTATGATTGCGATCCCTTTTTACGTTCTAATCAAGAAAATCGGCATTGCCAATACTCACTTTGCTCTTATCATGGCCTATACCACTTTTTGTCTTCCTTTTAGCCTCTGGCTGCTGCGATCGTTCTTTCAGAGTATCCCGATAGTACTTGAGGAAGCCGCATTAACCGATGGGGCAAATAGAATGCAGGCTGTGCTCTATGTCCTGTTACCACTCGCTTTCCCCGGCATCATTGCTAAATGACTATATTTTTGTACGGATATTGATCACGTCAGATGAACTAAAGACTCTCTCTGTCGGTATCGCCGATCTGTATAATGCAACGGTGATTGACTGGGGGATGATTATGGCGGGTGGTCTGCTGATTACTATACCGGTCCTGATCTTTTTTATCTGTATCCAGCGATATCTGGTCGCCGGCTGGGGCACAGGGGGAGTAGTCGGTTAGTTTGGAATTTCAGAATATTCTACTTGTCAAGAAGACCGCGATCGGTTATGATGCTGGAACAGGTGAAGGTGAGAAGTAGTCTGTACAGACTTCTCCTACGAAAGCAGATAGTGTTGCTGGTTAAAGGAGGATGAGGATGGGTAGTCTGACGCGTAAAGTGGCGATTGTAGGGGTGGACGAATCTGATGCCATTGGCCGATTGGGCAACAAAACGTCTCTGCAACTGCATGCAGAAGCGGCTGCTAATGCCCTGCATGATGCCGGTATTGTCAAGACCGAAGTCGATGGCTTGTTAACTGCGGGACCATATTCCACGCTGGTGGTCGGTGAATATCTCGGCATCACTCCCACCTATACAGATTCGACTTCTGTCGGGGGATCTTCCTTTGTGATTCATATTGAGCATGCGGCGGCGGCTATTGTGGCAGGACTGTGTGAAGTGGTCTTGATCACCCATGGGGAAGCGGGGTATTCAAACCGGAGTCGACGAGGAGCTCGAGCAGCCATCGATCCGACCGATCCCCGCACACAGTTCGATGCTGCCTTTGGTGCAGTAGGCCCTCCGGCTAATTACGCCATTGCCTGTCGTCGGCATATGCATGAATATGGAACTACCCATGAGCAACTTGGCGAAATCGCCGTAGCCACCCGCAAGTGGGCAAACCTTAATCCCAAAGCCTTGATGTATGGTACACCCATGACGATGGAGGATTATCTCAATTCTCGATGGATTGCCTATCCTTTTCGACTTTTTGATTGTTGTCTGCAAACCGATGCCGGAGGAGCAGTGGTCGTCACGACGCCGGAACGAGCCAAAGATTGTAAAAAACCCCCTGTCTGGCTTCTGGGATCGGGTGAATATCATGATCACTCGATAATCAGCCAGATGCCAGATCTTACCTCGATACCAGCGAGAATCTCGGGAAAACGAGCCTTTGATATGGCCGGAGTTCAACCCAAGGATATTGATTTAACCATGATCTACGATTCTTTTACCTATACAGTCCTGGTAAGTTTAGAAGATCTTGGATTCTGTAAAAAAGGGGAAGGAGGAGCCTTTGTATCTGGTCAGCGGACTGCCCCAGGAGGAGATTTCCCGCTGAATACAAATGGAGGAGGGCTTTCGTATACTCACTCCGGCATGTATGGGGTCTTCACATTATTGGAGGCAGTTCGGCAACTCCGGGGTGAATGTGGTGAACGTCAAGTCAAAGACTGTCAGATCGCTCTGTGCCATGGAACGGGAGGGTTGCTCTCTTCTGGCGGTACGGTTATTTTAGGGAGGGATTAGCATGGCAGAAACAGCTCCATCACGACCAGCGCCGATTCCTGATTCGGTAACCAAACCTTTTTGGGACGGAACCGTAAAACATGAGTTATTGCTTCCCAAATGCCAGGATTGTGGGAAAGCCCATTTTTATCCTCGTCCCATCTGCCCTTTTTGCGGCTCCAAAAATCTCGATTGGATTAAATCGAGTGGAAAAGGGAAAGTCTATTCCTATGCGATTCAATATCGCCCCCTCATTCCTGGCCTCGAACCCCCCTTTGTTACGGCTATCATTGAACTCGATGAAGGGGTACGGATGATGAGCAATCTGGTAGGAGTGGAGCCGGTACCAGAAAATATTCGGTGTGACATGCGCGTTCAGGTCACCTGGCAGGATCTGAATGAGGAGGTTTCATTGCCGTTGTTTAAACCGGTCTAGGAGGAAGGGCGCCTGAAAGGCGCCCTTCCTCCTAGACATCCCTAGGAATTCTGTAAGGTCTTTACCACATCCTTCAATTGCTCTTGCTCTTCTTTCCGGTGAGGCAGGGGGAGAACAATACGTGTAGTGATCCCTCCATAGCGTGCCAGTACCTTTTCGGCAATCTCCTCGTAGGTTCCCCAGACCGCAAAGGCCTCTAACATCTCATCGGTGATCTCTCTGGCCATGGCATCCCAGGCCCCTCTGGCGGCCATGTCATGGAGAGTGAGACAGACATCACCCCACCCGTGGACATCCAGCACAGGTTTATAGGTACGGGTAGAAGCATAAAATGCAATACGACGTCGGGTTTTCTCTTTTTCCTGTTCGACCGCTTCTTTGGTTGCTCCGGTGAGGATAAATCCTCCTCCACAGATGGCAATATCGGATAGAGAGCGTCCTGCTTGCTCTGCTCCCTGCCGGATATTTGGGAGAATTACTTCCTCAGTGTACTTCCGGGTATTAAAACTGTGCAGGCGAATGCCGTCACAGAGTTCACCCACCACACGACACAGGTACGGATTCAGAGCGGCAATGTGAATGGGGATATGTGGATGCGCAATTGGTCCAGGGTTAAAAAAGGGTGTCATCAGCGTAAAAGTGTAATATTTTCCTCGAAAATTGAGTGGCGTACCATTTTGCCAGCAGTCCCAAATAGCCCGCAAGGCTAAAATGATTTCGCGCATCCGTGGTCCAGGAGCCTCCCATTTCACGCTAAAGCGTCGTTCATTGTGTCCTTTGACTTGAGTTCCCAGACCTAAGATAAAACGGCCTTGCGAGTACGCCTGCAAATCCCAGCTCATATTGGCTAACACCATCGGGCTGCGTGCAAAGGCAATAGCAATCGAGGTACCGAAAACCAATCGAGAAGAGTGTTCAGCTACCAGCGGCAGTGGGAGAAAGGGGTTATGCTGAGTTTCAGAAGTCCAGATTCCATCAAACCCAATTGCATCGGCTGTCTGGATAGCCGCTCTCATCGATGCTACCGAACCGACATCGAGATGTGTATCAACCTGCATAGCCTCTCCTTTTTCGTCTAGAATGTTGTAGAGATTCCCTTCCGGGGATTATCGGACATGTTTTCTCGGAAAGCAAGGGGAATTTCGCTGTCAACTTTGCTGAAAACTATCGAAGAGGCGTTGATATTCGATGGAGAGGGTATTATAGTCTTTTTGCAATTGATGGTAAGCCGTTTCCTGTTCCGTCAATTTGGTCTGAAGCCGATGAATTTCTTGTTTTAAGGCTTGCTGCTCATGGTTATCGTTTACCTCAGGAGAGGGAGCACTCACTTTTGCCTTGAGTTCCGCCAGTACTTTTTCTTTGAGTTCTGTATTTTGGGCCATCAATTCCGCATTGGTAGCCCGTAACTCCTTGATAGTAGCCTGGTGCATGGCTCGCTGTCGAGCGGAGACACGGAGCTCATCCGCACTCTTGCGGAGCAGAATATCTTTTTCCTGCTGGTGTTGTTGCAGATAAATATTAGTTTGTCGAAGAGTCGCAAGTTCTCCCCGAGCATCCTGTAACATGCGTTGCAGCGTCAAGATCTTTTGCTCATTCATCCCGCTTTCTATGACATGCATTTCAAGGGTATCGAGCCATTTAGCCAGGAATTCATTTTTCTCTTGAAGTTGCTCGAAAGACTGCTCCATCTTAGCACTACTCTGGAGGTTCTTTGTAATATCGTGATCGAGTGTGCTGCTCTTCTCTTCTTCCGAGAGATGACCAGTATCGGATACTAGTTCAGGTATTGGTTTCTCTGTAGCCTGAGCAGGTCGAGCACTACGAAGTTGCTCCAATTCTCCTCGTAGACGAGCTTGAGTACGTCGAGCTCTCCAGAGAAGAAATCCCAGGATTCCGCTACTCGACAGTAAGACTTCAACTAAAAATGTGATAATCCAGATCAGTATGGTATTATTTATGAAACACCTTCTTTCTTCCGGTTCTATAGAAAGAATAGCCATACCAGCCTACTCCACCGAGAATGACTAAGATGCCGTTGAGGAGGAGAAGATTAAATCCAACGGTTTTCCCTATCTCTACGATCTCCTCAATAGGAGGAGAGGTCTCGGCAGAGAGAGCAGGGGAGAGAGGGGCGGTTTTCGGTAAGTCCCAGGGCCCTTTTTTAAGGTCAAAAGTTTCCCCATCTGGAAGCTGCCCACGGATATGGAGGACCACTTTTCCGGTTTGCTCTGGTTCGAGGGGAGGAATCGTTACCTGAAAATGTTTGGGTTGAGGAGCGATCAACGGTAGTCGCTGAGGGGCCGTATCATTTATCGAGTATTCTGCCTCGAGTGTCAGCTCCTGAAAAGCGGGACAAGTATCGGATAAGGTGGTCTGGAAGGTCAGTGGTGCAGTACGAGAGAAAGAGGTTTGAAAACAAGGCGGATGTACAGAAAAGGTCAGAGCACGCTGTCGGTGGAAGGTGGAACTCGTGGCGGTCAGTTTTACCCTATACTGGCCGGGGGTATTCACACTATTAACCTGAGCGGTAAAGACTCTCTCTTCGCGGTGGGTGAAAGGAAGGGAGAGAACCTCTCCCTGAGGTGAAGTTATTTCAGCATATAACTGCAGCCCCTCCAGCCGAGATGGATCGTTGATTCTTTGCTTGTTTTCCTCTAGAAAGGCTTGAATGGTCAGAGGTTCACCCACCTCTCGATACACAGGATGCACTTCTATCTGAAGAGTAAGCGGGCTCGAGTTTATGATAGCTATGTCCTGCCCTGTTCTGGAGGGATGGTCTATGCGCCAGGGTCCAGCTTCGGGATTTTTTAGCTGCACATGATCATAAGAGGGTGTCGAAGTCCAGTTTATATTGGGTGGAGCACTCTGGGCATTTAATCGGACTTCTTGAGGGGTCACTAAGGAGATTTGTTCCAGGGGATCTTGTTTGGAGAGTACGAGGGAGGCTTCTTGGATACTCTGATCAACCAGGAAGGTTCCCTCTTGAATCGGAAGAGACTCGATCTGGTTGGCCAGCACAAACAATTCACTAAAAGCCTGGTGTAACATCGCTGCATTTTGGACCACACGAAATTCCCCTTGGGTAACACGTGCCATCTCTTGCAATAACGCCTGATCTGCTTCTGCGGTAAAGGCGATCGTATAGAGAGCGATATTACGCTGCCGATATTGGGGAAGCAAGGTCTGACGAATATAGGCAAGAGCTGCTGGCTCATCGGCTCGCCTGGACCGCCCCAAATCGAGTTTCCCATCAGTCAGGAGTAAAACCACATCTCGACTCGTTTTCTCTGACTGAACAGGTAAACTGGCCAGTCCAGCCTCGAGTGCAGCTCTCAGATCGGTAGTTTGTCCACGAAAAGTCAGATGACGGAGTTGAGCGTGGAATTGCTCTTTCAATTGAGGTGTAGATAAAGGAAGCAGGGGAACGAGCGGGACACTGGTGTCGCTAAAGGCTACAAGTCCAACTGAATCATCTGGACGAGCAAGGGTCAGAAAGAGCTGAGCTGCCTTCTTGCTCAATTGATGGGGATCGGTTTTTCGCATACTCCCTGAGTCGTCAAAGAGGATTATCGCCCGCATCACCGGAGCCTCGGCCTCACTCCATCTCGGGAAACAGACGTTTCCCACACTGATAAGCATCCAGAAAAGGAGCATGTTGGTAAGCACGTGTTTCCTCTTCATCCATTCCTCACCTCCAGGAGGATCTCAGGTGGCGGGCAGGAGTATTCCAGAATTTTTGTAATGCTCAAAGGCAGCGAGAGCTTCCTCGAGTTTTTCTTTAGACAGGCTCCCCTGAAGTACTAACGCCTCTCCTATAGGCATCTTGTACGTTTGACGCTTTGATTCGAGTATGGCAAGATGCTCTTCACTAAGTATTCCCAGGTGTTTAGCAGCTTCCAGAAAGAGAAGACCGTGTTCACGTTGATACGCCAGTACCTGACGCAGTTCCTCTATGGTCAGAAAACCTTCGAGTACCGCAGTCAACGGCAAATTAGGAGTCAGATCTTTCTGGAGCTGGGTGGCCTGTTGTATTTGAGCATCAGTAACCCAACCTGTTTTGACCAGAAACCGCCCAAAAAGCAAAGGGACAAAAGATTGCATGGTATACTCCTCGCGTCAAAAGTCACGAATTCACCTATACCCCATTAAGTAACTATGACTAGGAATTTTGGACAAAAGCCCATTCACTTCACCACTACTCGAAAAACGGATGACGAATGGACTTCCCCCCGCTACGCTCCGGGAGGACTGTGCTTTGGTCACCCTGAGCGAAGCGAAGGGTCTCTGGAAAGAGGTGAGATGCTTCGCTTCGCTCAGCATGACAGGAAGAGCAACTGATGGTGGTGAAGAGTGCAAGAGATTTCGTCATAGTTACTTAAGAGCACTATCCGTATTTCTTATCGGCAGATGATTCCTCATACTTGAATCAATTTTGCTCTAAGAATAAAGAAAAGACTTGACAGATGAGAGAATTCCTTCGTATAAAAGCAATGAAGGGGCGATCAGAGAGGAGTGACCTGTTGGTCGCTCATCATCAGTATTTTGAGAGACCAGATGTCTCTTTGCTCCACTTCTCAGGATGAGGCCACAAGCAGGTAAGCTATTATTCCAGGTAGAGGGTATTTGGCAAGACCATCGTATAACAAAAGGGAGGAAGATCCTATGCAGAGACTACAGATAAGTCGGAGAACTTTCCTCACTCGGACCCTGAAAACGACTCTTGGGGCAAGCGCTTTAGCAAGTGGTTTTCCACAATGGTTACCACAAGTACGTGCCGCTGCTCCCTGGGCTGAGATGCCTAAAGGACCCAAACCAGACCAGGTGGTCATGGTAGTCTGGCAGTATGGCAAAATTTATGAAAAGATTGTGCCCCGTTTCGAGAAGGATTGGGGAGTTCCGGTCAATGCAATCATCGAACCGAACGTGGAACCACAAGTTGCTAAACTCACAGCTATGTTTGCGGCTGGAGATCAGGTCGATGTTTCTCAATCCCCTATTCAGTATCTGGCCAGCTATATTAATCAGGGGATTGCCGCTCCTATCGACGATATGCCCGGCGCGCAGGAATATATCAAAGATTTTACCGGATTTACGAAGCAAATTGCGCAACGGGATGGACAGACCTGGGGACTTCCCTATTTTTCTACCGTCTGGATTTTTGCTTATCATCAGGAAAAATTGGAGAAAGCCGGTTTTTCCCAACCATTTACCTCCTATGAGGAATTGGTGGATCAAGCCATGAAAGCCAAAAAAGATGGGGTGGTAAAGTATCCAATCCTCTGGGTTGCCGGGGTTGGGTTTGAGCAATTGCCGGGAACCTGGTATTCGATGACCTGGAATCAGGGAGGTACGATCTTTGATAAACAGCTCAACCATCAGCTTGGTCCCGGCTCCTTAGCCCGCGAAACGCTGGCCTGGTGGAGAAAGACCTTTGTCGATTGGGAAATTGCTGATCCACGCTCTCTGGAGCTTCGCTTTATTCCAGCGGCGAAAGCTTTTAACACCGGTGATTATATTTATATTGGCACGCTTCATCACTATTATCTCAGTCTGATGAACGATCCTGGCCAGTCACCTATTGCCGGAAAGGTTAAGGCGATGATGATGCCTGGGAACGGTAACACTATCGGCTACACCATGCTCTATATCATGACAGAAGCGGCGGCAAATAAGGAGTGGGCCTGGAAACTCTTGCAGTACCTGGGAGGGAGAACCAAAGATGGGGTTTTTACTCAGGCAAATAGTTTGGCTACCGATGCTATGCTTGGGAGTGGGTATCAATCGGTTATGCAAAGCGGGGTAATCCGCGAGGGGTGGTCTAAGTGGGGAGATGTAGATCTCTTATTAAAACAATGGGAAAAGGCCACTGGATGGTTAGAGATCATCCCGGCTGTTTCAGAGCCCTGGTATCCGAAATGGAGTGATGCGATTAATGTCGAGCTCCAAAATTGTTTACGAGGGCAAATCACGGCTGATCAAGCCTGTGACAACATGATTGCTGCACTGGAACAAGTCAAGCGGATGCGCTAGGAGACGATGGCAACGATTCCGGTGTAGTTTATGGTTCTAACCTATTCACCACAGAGACACGGAGAGCACGGAGATCTCACCTCTGCTTTCTCTGTGTCCTCTGTGCCTCTGTGGTGAAAAACCCGTAACGTAAAGGAAGAGGTATGGCCCTAGAGGGACAACAGAGGAAACGTAGAGAATGGGGGCGAGGGCAACTCGCCTTTTTACTGAATATTCCATCAGGCGTGTTCCTGCTCATGATTATTGCTTATCCGCTCCTGTACGCCCTCTATCTTTCTTTTCACAAGGTTGGGGTTCGGGAACTCCGTACCGGCAATATGCCCTATGTAGGGTGGCAGAACTTTCTCCTGCTCTTTCAAGATGAAATTTTCTGGCTTTCCCTCAAACAGACCTTTATCTTTGTCGGCACGGCCGTGCTACTGGAAGTATTATTGGGGATTGGTATTGCGTTAGTCATCAACGAACAGCGCATCCTGCTTTCCCGGGTGACACGATTGCTCATTCTCCTCCCCTGGGCTATTCCACCCATAGTCAATGGACTTCTCTGGTCATTTATCTACAGCTCCAAATACGGATATCTCAATATCCTCCTCGCCAAACTCGGTTTGATTACCGAGTATATTCAGTGGCTTGGTGACCCCAATATCGCCCTGTTTGCGGTGATTCTTCCCTACGTCTGGCGGACCACTCCTTTTGCAGTGCTCCTCTTTCATGCTGCCCTACAAGGCATTCCCGAGGAGCTCTATGAAGCGGCAGAGGTCGATGGGGCAAATGCCTGGAACCGTCTGTGGCAGATTACGTTGCCTCTTCTTTCCCCCACTATTGCTGTGGTGTTAGTGTTACGCACGACTTTTGCCTTTATGGTGTTTGATGAGATTTTTGCCATGACCCAGGGTGGGCCAGGCAATGCCACCTGGGTTTCAGCCTGGTACACATATCGAGCCGCGTTCCAGCCCCCATTTGAAATTGGTCTCGGTGCCGCATCGGCGTACGTGTTAGCCTTTATTATAGGAGTACTGGCTGTATTCTATATCCGCTTTCTGTATCGACAAGTGGAATTATAAGAGGAAGTCTGCATGTCCCACAAAAGATCTCTGCTAGCTCGAATAGCTCTCAACCTGGCTAATCTGGGTATCATTTTGTTTTTGTTACTTCCCCTTGCAGCGGTGGTGCTGGGAAGTATCCAATCCGAAAAATCCCTCCTCGAGAGTACAACCACACTGTTGCCCACAGAATTTACCACGGCGAATTTTCGGTTAATCCTTTCCGGAGGAGAGGATACGGGAAAGATTTTTGAACAGGCTCAGTATCTTCCTGCAAATATCAAACGATTCCCCCAGGCCTTTTTAAACAGCACTATAGTGGCTTTTAGCGTGACGATTTTGACTCTTCTCTTCGGTACATGCTCGGCCTATGCAGTTGCCCGTCTACGGTTTCGACTTGCCAGAGGATTTATGTATACAAACCTGGCGAGTCGTATGGTCCCTATCATTATGCTTATGGTACCGCTTTATGTAACTCTTCGTAATTTAAAGCTCCTCAATACCCTCACCGGTATCATTGTCACCGAAGTTGGATTTCTGTTGCCCTATGCCATCTGGATTTTAGCAGCTTATTTCGCCTCTCTTCCTTCTGATCTGGAAGATGCGGCTCGGATCGATGGGTGTTCACGTTTTGGGGCAATGCTCCGTATTACTCTCCCCTTATCCACTCCGGGTCTGGCTGCCTGCGGAGTTATTATCTTTGTGATCTCCTGGCATGAGCTGGTCATTCCCCTCATTGTGAGTGCCAAACCAGAAGTTATGACTCTCCCGGTGATTCTAGCCAGCCTTGTTTCAGACTATTTTGTCTTTTATACTTTAATGATGGCTATAAGTCTCCTGGGATTAGCCCCAACAGTCTTTCTGGTGCTCATATTACGGCGCTATGTGGTCCAGGGTTTGATTGCCGGAGCTTTGAAAGGTTAGGTTAGATAAGGAATCCTATGGAAAAGAACACCCGTCTTTATCCCCTTATTCTCTTTGATGGGGTATGTAATTTATGTAATGCCTTTGTCATCTTTTTAATCCAAAGAGATCCCTATAAGCGCTTCAAATTTGCCTCGTTACAATCGCCAGCAGGACAAGAGTTTTTGCAAAAATATAACTTTCCTGTCCAGGAGTTTGATACTGTTGTCCTCGTCGAAGCGGATGGATATTCTACCAAGTCAACCGCTGCCTTAAAAATCGCCAAACAATTACCAGGCTGGTGGCCTCTGCTGGCTGTCTTTTTGCTCATACCGCGTGGTGTGCGTGATATCGTTTATGACCTGATTGCCAAAAATCGGTATAGGCTCTTTGGAAAAAAAGAAGCCTGCTTAATTCCGACGCCAGATATCCAAGACCGCTTTGTAGAGTGAGTGGTGAGGTAATGCTGTACACAGTGATCAGGGGACAGCGATTTGGTCACTGACCACGGAGCAAGAAGAATCAAGGAGTAGAGAGAGCTGCAGCAAAGCCTGGATTGACTTCTGTTTGCTCTTCCTGTATCTTTATATAATTATAAGCTTTTCGGATAAAGTAAGGTTACACCAGCATTGCGCAAGGTGGGAGAACTAAGGCTACCTGCCGTTCCTGGTCTTTTTCATTCGTTTGAAGATCCCCAAAAGAAGCGAATCGGGTGTAATGGCCAATGAGGCATAAGAATCCAGGTGAGGATGAGCAATGACGTTTCAAGTACTCTCTGATCTACTGCGAAAGCGTATTTTGCTGTTGGATGGGGCCAAAGGAGCCCTGATCCAACGGTACAAATTAAGCGAAGAAGACTTTCGGGGGAACCGCTTTAAGGATCATCCCCACGATCTCAAAGGGAATACCGACATCCTGTATCTCACCCAACCCCAGCTCCTCAGAGAAATTCATGCCGCCTTCTTAGAAGCGGGATCGGATATCATCCAGACCAATACTTTTACTGCCACATCGATTTCCCAGGCTGACTATCAGACTGAAGGCCTGGTGTATGAAATCAACTTTACGGCTGCTCAGATAGCAAAGGAAGTAGCCCGCCACTATACCCAAAAGACTCCAGAGAAACCCCGCTTCGTCGTGGGCTCTATTGGGCCCACCAACCGCACTGCATCCATGTCTCCAGATGTGAATAATCCTGGTTTTCGAGCGGTAACGTTCGATGATTTTGTAAAAGCCTACACCGAGCAGATTCGAGGTTTAATCGATGGAGGAGTTGATCTGCTCGTGGTGGAAACCGTTTTTGATACTCTGAATTGTAAAGCAGCTCTCTTTGCTATACAAAACTATTGTGCGCAGATTGGAAAACAGCTTCCGGTGATGGTATCCGGTACGATCATCGATTCCAGTGGACGAACGCTATCTGGCCAGACTCTTGAAGCTTTTTGGATCTCGGTTTCTCATGCCCCAAATTTATTGAGCGTGGGCTTGAACTGTTCGCTAGGCGCCAAACAGATGCGACCCTTTATCGCGGAGATGGCTCGTATAGCCCCGTGTGCGGTCAGTTGTTATCCAAATGCCGGCTTACCCAATGTCTTTGGGGAATATGATGATACTCCGGAAGTCATGGCAGAACAGATCGAAGATTTTGCGCGCAACGGCTTTGTCAATATCGTGGGAGGCTGCTGTGGCACAACCCCAGCCCATATCAAACTCTTTAGTGAAGTCGTCGCTCAATATCCTCCACGGCAGATTCCCACTATCGAACCCTATCTTCGTCTCAGTGGGTTGGAACCGCTGGTCATTCGGCCGGAAACGAATTTTGTAAATATTGGTGAGCGAACCAATGTAACCGGATCGCGCAGATTTGCCAAGCTCATCCTTTCCGGTGATTTCGAAGGAGCACTCGCTATTGCCCGACAGCAGGTAGAAAATGGGGCTCAGATTATCGATGTGAATATGGATGAAGGGATGCTCGATTCCGAAGCGGCCATGACCAAATTCCTTAACCTGTTGGCCGCCGAACCGGATATCGCTCGCGTACCAGTTATGGTGGATTCCTCCAAATGGTCTGTTTTAGAAGCTGGACTGAAATGCTTGCAAGGAAAATCGATTGTCAACTCTATCAGCCTTAAGGAGGGGGAGGAAAAGTTCAAAGAACAGGCCAGGAAAATTTTAGCCTATGGTGCGGCAGTAATAGTGATGGCCTTTGATGAGCAGGGACAAGCAGATACCTTTGAACGTCGTATCGCAATCTGTGAGCGTGCCTACAAAATTTTAACCGAAGAAGTTGGTTTTCCACCTCAAGATATTATCTTTGATCCCAATGTGCTGGCTATAGCCACCGGTATCGAGGAACATAATAACTATGCGGTCGATTTTATCAAGGCCACACGCTGGATCAAAGAACATCTGCCCTTAGCCAAGGTAAGTGGTGGAATCAGCAATATTTCCTTCTCTTTCCGTGGAAACGATCGAGTACGGGAAGCCATACATGCCGTTTTTCTCTATCATGCTATCAAAGCGGGACTGGATATGGGTATTGTCAATGCCGGTCAGTTGGCCGTCTATGAAGAGATCCCTAAAGACTTGCTGGAATATGTTGAGGATGTGGTGCTCAACCGGAGACCAGATGCGACGGAGCGACTGGTAGAATTTGCCGAGCGGCTTAAGCAGAAAGACAAATCCACAGACCGATCGGCTCATCAGGAAGAAGAATGGCGCAAGGGACCGGTAGAAGAACGGTTAAAGCATGCCCTGGTTCGAGGAATTACCGAGTATATTGAGGCAGATACAGAAGAGGCCCGGCAAAAATATTCTCGACCTTTAGCGGTGATCGAAGGCCCTCTGATGGAGGGAATGAATGTGGTAGGAGATCTCTTCGGAGCGGGTAAGATGTTTTTACCTCAAGTGGTAAAGAGTGCCCGGGTCATGAAAAAGGCGGTCGCTTACCTGATCCCTTTTATTGAAGCAGAAAAAGCCTCCCAACCTGACCAGCAAAATCGTCCTGTGCATAAGGTGCTGTTGGCAACGGTCAAAGGGGATGTACACGACATCGGAAAAAATATCGTAGGGGTTGTTTTATCCTGTAACAACTATCAGGTCACGGATTTAGGGGTCATGGTTCCCTGTGAAAAAATTCTGGAAGTGGCACAGGAGCAAAATGTAGATGTGATTGGGCTCAGCGGCTTAATAACACCTTCACTCGAAGAGATGGTACATGTCGCCAAGGAGATGGAACGCCTTGGATTTACCAAACCGCTGCTTATTGGCGGAGCGACGACTTCCCGGATCCATACGGCGGTAAAGATTGCTCCGAATTATTCCGGGGTAACTATTCATGTACATGATGCCTCCCGGAGTGTGCCTGTAGTAAGCAATCTGGTAACACCAGAACTCTGCGAAACCTTTATTCGGGAAATCAAGGCCGAGTATGAACAGGTACGGGAGGAGCACCAGCGGAAGACCCCCATCAAATCGTATCGCTCTCTCGCTGAGGCTCGTGCTCATAAGCTGAAATTTGATTGGACTCAGGTACCTATTACGGTACCCAAACAATTGGGTATTACCATCCTGAACGACTATCCTCTGGCCAAAATACGAGATTACATCGACTGGACACCTTTCTTTATGGTGTGGGAATTAGCTGGTAAATATCCCCAGATCTTTGAGCGCTCCGATTACGGAGCAGAAGCGCGCAAGCTTTTTCTTGATGCAAATGCTTTGCTGGATAGAGTAATTGAACAAAAATTGCTTACGGCCAAGGGGGTCTTGGGCCTCTTTCCCGCCAATACGATCGAGGATGATGATATTGCCATCTTCACGGATGATTCACGCACAGAGATACTGGCAGTGCTGCATACCCTCAGACAACAAGAGATCAGAGTAGAGGGGCAACCGAGTCGTGCCTTAGCCGACTATATTGCTCCCCAGGAGACCGGGATCAAAGATTATATGGGCGCCTTTGCCGTGACCACCGGAATTGGGATTGAGGCGTTAATAGGACAGTTTGAGAAAGACCATGATGACTACAACAGCATCATGATCAAAGCCCTGGCTGATCGATTAGCTGAGGCATTTGCTGAACTCCTTCATGCTCTGGTACGCAAAGAATACTGGGGATATGCTCCTGAGGAAGCCCTGACCAATGCGGAACTTATCAAAGAGCAATATCGGGGGATCCGACCAGCGCCGGGCTATCCAGCCTGTCCCGATCACACTGAAAAACGGACCCTGTTCGATTTGTTACAGGCCGAGAAGCATGCCTCAATCCACTTGACTGAAAGCTATGCGATGTATCCAGCAGCCTCGGTGAGTGGGCTCTATTTTGCTCATCCGGAAGCGAAATATTTTGCTCTGGGTAAAATCGGAAAGGATCAGGTGTTGGATTATCATCGACGCAAAGGATGGTCTGTCCAGATGGCAGAGAAATGGCTCGCTCCAAACCTGAACTATGATCCAAGCTAACTAAATTCCGCATTCGATTCCTCACCGCACCAGCGGTAGCAGGTCTCTTACCTATTCGCCACTGTCCGTGAGAAATCAGAGTAGTTTAGCCTAGGAGAACCGATTCAGTGGAAATTCGCCTCTGTGCAGATCCGATAGCCCTTGCTCAGCAGACCGCAACAGAATTTTTCCGTTTGGCCAAGGAGTGTGTAACTACTCAGGGACGCTTCACCGTAGCTCTTGCTGGGGGCAGTACCCCTCAAGCTGCCTATACTCTCCTGGCCAGCGCCCCATACCGAGCAGTCATGCCATGGGAGCAGATTTTCTTCTTTTGGGGAGATGAACGACCGGTTCCACCGGATCACCCAGAGAGCAATTATCGCATGGCTTACGAAGCGTTGTTGTCAAAAATACCTGTGCCCTCAACCCATATTTACCGCATCCAGGCGGAACAGGGAGCCCAGCAGGCAGCAGAGGATTATGAAAAACAACTCCGACGATTCTTTCGCTTAGCGGGGGATGAGTATCCGCGTTTTGATCTGATCCTTTTAGGTATGGGACCGGATGGACATACCGCATCCCTTTTTCCTGGGACCAGCGCCGTGCATGAAACAACACGCTTAGTCCTGGCCCCCTGGATAGCCAAACTGCAGAGTTTTCGTATTACTCTCACTCCCCCCGTATTATGCAATGCTGCCCAGATCATTTTTGGAGTGGGAGGTGCAGAAAAAGCTGAGGCACTCCAGCACGTGCTGCAAGGAACCTATCAACCCGATCTCTACCCAGCCCAACTTGTTAAACCAATTCGGGGGAAGCTCCTCTGGCTTGTAGAAAAGAGTGCAGCCCGCTTGCTGCTTCCCCCGCTCACACACCTCTCTGACGACTCCTCACTCCCTGCCGAGTGACACAATGGAACGGCATAGGGGAAAAAGGTAGACCTATTTCTTTGGGGAAACGAGCACCACTGTACAGGGAGCCTGTTTGCTCACCTGCTGTGCCGTTCCTCCCAGAAAAATATCCAATAAGCCCCGTTTGCTGTGGGTACCAATAATGAGGAGATCCGCCTGAATTTCTGTCGCTACCTTAACGATTTCCTTACGAGGATCTCCCAGGCGAAGGATCTTCGAGATCTCAATACCATCCGTGCGGAGAGGGCTCACATACTCTTCTATTTTGTGTTTCATGAGATCGTCGATACGACGCATCTGATCTTCCCGATAATTGACGACCATTTCAGGAGGAATCCCACTTGTGCTAATATCTTCATAGTCATAGATGCTTAGCACGTGTATATGCTTCGACGATCCACGAGCAATGGCAGCAGCTACGTCCCTGGCGGCCAACGCATGGATACTGTATTGATCCCATTTTTGTAAAGCGGCGGCAAGTAGGATGGTCTTGGACATAGGGTCACCCTCCTTTTCCTGTGGGGTTAGTGCGGTAAGATATGGAACTAGCTACTGCTTTATGAGTGATGAATGAGAGGTCTTTATGGCATATTATTCAGCATAGGAGAGGACAAGGAAGAGTCTCTAGCGTCAGAGAAGAATACGGCCACTCACTGCTGGCCGTAATCACTCATAAAGACATTAATATTCTATGCCTTCTGCTCAACAGATGTCAAGAAAAGAATTTTTGGGGAGTCATCTTGCAACCCATTTCAGCCACACCTGACGATGGCGTGGTCCGTCAAGCTCGACAAAAAAGATTCCCTGCCACCTGCCGAGTTGCAATCTACCCTTCTCCACAAAAACAAAGAGGGAGGACCCAAGCAGGGTAGAGAGCAGATGCGCGGGGCTATTCCCTTCCAGGTGCTGATATCGGATAGCAGGAACCAGTCTCTGATACGCTTGCTCCAAATCGTCACACACAGTGGGATCAGCATTTTCATTGATACACAGACCAGCAGTGGTATGCGGACAAAAAAGATGACAGATCCCATCGTGCCATTGCTGGGTAGAAACAAGTTGCTGTACGTAGTTTGTGATTTCTACAAACTGAATTTGTCGGGTTGTCTGCACAGAGAATTCGACCATAATTCTTCCCCTCTCTTCCCTCTCTCCTCCTCATAACCTCCTTAACTGAGTAGTAGGAATTCTTTAGCGCACATCCTTGTATAACTTCGCGAGGAGATGAGGAGAAATACCCCAAAAGTAGAGAAACCGGAGCACCCACATCAACAGAATCGTTCGGAGAATTCCTTGTTTGCGCCAGCGTCTGGAAGAGGTTATGACCTGGCTTCGCAAACAGGCGATTTGTCCTGCTCGTTTCATCTTTTTACTCAACGCAATATCTTCGCAGAGAGAGATGAGAGGATATTCCTTAAGGCGAAAAAAGGCCTCACGGCGGATAAAGATCGCTTGATCACCTGTGGCAATTTTGGTCCATCGAGAGCGCAGATTTATCAGAAAAGCGATTATACGTAACAACCAGGCCTCTTGATCATCAAACCGCACGTCGAAGCGTCCTCCAATAACTTGTGGCTGAGAAAGTGCTTGGTAAATTTCTTGCTGAAAATGGGGTGGGAGAAGCGTATCGGCATGTACAAACAATAAGATATCCCCCCGCGCAGCTCTTGCACCCACATTCATCTGATTGGCCCGCCCTGGCCAGGCTGAGAGTACCCGGACGGCTCCGCGCTGAGCAATGGCAAGGGTTTGGTCTGTACTTCCCCCATCCACCACAATCACTTCCACACCATCTGCTGTAGATATATGTTTGAGGGTATCTTCTAGACAAGCCTCTTCATTGAGTGTAGGAATAATAATTGAGAGTTTCACTCCATTTCTGTCCTCATACGACTTTCAGAGCCCTTGGTATAGTCCTTTTTCCTCTACAAATGGTAGGAAAAAGGAGCAGAAAAGTCTAGTCCTTTCAGCAGAAAAAGAGTTGACAACCGAGGATAAAACATGCTAAGCCTCAATGAAGATGGCCAGGAACTCTATAAAATTGTCATCTCTAAGATCGACTGATGAGGAAAAGAGAGCCATGTGGGCAGAAAAGATCGTACAGGAGTTGAAAGCTGGAGGTCTAGAGTCTATTGCCTATGTTCCAGATGTGGTTCTTCAACGGGTGTTAGAACATATGGCCAAAGATCCTTTTTTTCGGTTAATTGCGACCTCTCGCGAAGAAGAAGGAATCGGCGTTATCTCTGGAGCCTATCTCGGTGGGAAACGAGGAGCAATGCTCCTCCAGTCAAGTGGGTTAGGCAACTGTGTGAACACGCTGGCCTCACTGAATGTCCCTTACCAAATTCCCTTACTTCTTCTGGTAAGCCAACGAGGAGAAGCGGGGGAGTTCAATATCTGTCAGGTCCCTATGGGACGGGCCGTTCGACCGATCTTTGATTCTTTAGGGATCCAGCACTTCACCCTTCAACGAGAAGATGAGCTAGAAAAGATCGTTCGGGGGGCAATCTTTCTGGCCTTTTCTACCGAGTCTCCAGTGGCCTTGATCCTCTCTACCTTACTGACTGGAGGGAAACATGGATAGAATTGCTCTCACCAGACTACTCGTCAATAAACTCTCTCACGAACTGGTTTTGACCAACCTGGGCAGTAATACGTATGATCTCTATGCAGTCCGCGATCGACCGGAAAACTTTTATACATGGGGATGTATGGGACAGGTTTCTGCAATAGGCTTAGGGCTGGCCCTCACGGTAGATCCGCGCAAGGTTATCGTTTTGGATGGAGATGGGTCTCTCTTGATGAACTTAGGAGTTCTTGCGACTATTGCTACCCAAAACCCACGAAATCTGATCCATATCGTGTGGGATAATGAGCAGTGGGCAGAGACCGGAGGGCAACCGACACATACGGCCCAGAAGACGAATCTGGTAAGGATTGCGCAGGGGGCGGGTATCAGTCAGGCAGTACAAGTCCACAGCGAGGAAGAGTTTGACCGGTCTATAGAGCTGGCTCTCCGGGAGGATGGTCCCTGGTTTATTGTGGCCAAAACTATTGAACGGCAAGCCAGTCCTCTCCCTCCCGTAGAACCGGTACTCAACAAAAGACGGTTTATCGAAGCTATAGGATCACGTTCCGGAGGTTAGCGCCAGTCTGCTCCCCCTTCCCAAAACTCCTTTTTCCAGATAGGAACGATCTCTTTGAGACGTTCAATAGCATATTCACAGGCTTCGAACGCTTCACGTCTGTGGGGAGCAGCTACGGCAATTACCACACTCCGTTCTCCGATCCCCAGTTCTCCAATCCGGTGAATAATAACTACCCCTTCCACAGGCCACTTCTTGGCGAGTTCTTCCCCAATCTGGGCAAGCTTTTTCTCTGCCATCTCTTTGTAGGCGTCGTATTGTAGATGATGAACAGACTTCCCCTCAAAGGAGTTCCGTACGACACCGACAAAGGTAACCACCGCTCCTGAAGCATCGGTGCGCACCTCATCCACCAGAGCTTCTACCGGTAATTCTTCTTCGGTAATAAGAAAACGCTGGGTTTTGAGTTTAGAAGACATCCGTCTTTCCTCCACTAACTGGTGGAACAAACACCACTTCATCCCCCTCCACAAGGGTATGCTGGGGAGAAACAAATTCCATATTGACGGAGATCATCAAGGAATTACCAAAGTGGTGCATTTGCGGATACTGCTGACAGAGCTGTTCCCACAGCTCTGCCGGCGTACTCCCTTCAGGCACCTCGAGAGCTATTTCTCTTTGTTTAGTAATTTCTTGTAATGCCGCAAAAAATTTGACCTGGACTTTCATGACTTGCTCCTATTCCTCCACTGCATCCCGGACGACCGTCACTGGACAAGGAGCCATTCTCATGACCCGGTCTACCGTGCTCCCAAAGAGGATATGCTCTGGTTTGGGTTCTCCATGCGCTCCCATCACGATCATATCGGCGTGTATATCTTTGGCAAATTGGAGAATCTGAAGAGCTGGACTGCCAGTGAGAATCCGGACTTTGTAAGCCGAAAAATCTTTGAGGTGAGTCAGACAGAGATTCTCCATTTTCGTTCTCGCTTCATCTTTCATATTCTTCTGGAGCTCATCTAACGGAATATCCGTGATATAAGCGCCGATATAAGATTGGAGATCATGCACCACATGGACCACAAAAAGAGTAGCTCCGAGTCCACGCGCCAGGAGAAGCGCATACTCAAGAGCTTTGATCGAGTTTTCCGAAAAATCAGAAGCTATCACAATAGATTTGATACCTTTCATACTTACCCCTCTACTATTAGGAACTGTCTCTGGTCACGAGAGGTGATATTCGACTATTATCGCTCCTCATGGCTCCTGGGTCATTTATTCGGGTAATCGAAATCGCCTCAGCGGATTTACAGCGGAGGATTCACGAACTTTTCTCCGACAGTAAAATTTTCAGTCCGGCTCTACTCTCCGGTACATGACGCATAGCTGGCGAGCACTTTATACCCTGCCTGGGTAAGCCTGGTCACAATCGACTCGAGAGGAATTGGTTCCAAGCGGAAGTGATAGATCCGTTTCCTCACCTCCTGGTGTGGGGTGAGGGCAACGCTCATAATTTTCCCTCCTTCTTGCTGGATGATTTCACTCACTTCCGCAAAAGCTTCCTCCTTTTCTCCCAAAATCACTTCAAGACGGGAACTCTCATTAATAAAACCCATGATCTCGATAAAGACTTCCAGGATATCTGTCTCGGTAATAATCCCTACCAACTCCTCGTTATCGACCACGGGAAGACTACCGATCTTGTATCGATGGATCAGTTTTGCCGCTTCCTCTAGAGGAGTCTGTGGGGTTACAGTAATCGGATTACTGGTCATAATCTCTTCGACAGAGGTAGTTTCGACCAGATAATAACACCGCTCTTGACTCTGGGGAACCTGTTCAGGGATCAGAGCAAGCTTTATATCCCGATCAGAGATGATGCCCACCAATCGCCCATTGTCTAGAACAGGGAGATGCCGTATGCGATGTCGTCGCATCCGTTCGAAAGCAGTGACAACCTTTTCATCTTTGGTAATAGTAATCACTTTTTTCAGCATCTTTTGTCCCACAAACATGGGCCATCCTCCTTTGGTGACGGAGAAGAAGGCGTCAAGCAGCACCTTCTCGGCATCAACTCTCCTCGAGCTTGTTTTCCTCATAGTATGGTCAGGATACAGATCCTGTCAGATCAACCTCTGGCTATTTTGCCTGTTCTCAGGAGATTTCTTTAAGGAACAGGAACAAACTATCTCATTTCTATCCCTAAATGGAATAGGACATTTGATGCTCTCTCTACCCAACACCTCATTGAGTAGAGAGGGCACCAGGCTTATTTGGTCAATAGGTCAATAATTGCTCGACAAAAGGCGGGAAGATCATTGGGAACTCGCGAGGTCACCAGATTCCCATCAATTACCACTTCTTCATCAACGTATTCCGCACCAGCATTGACGAGATCATCCTTGATCGAGTGAAAACAGGTCAGCGTTCTCCCTTTGGCAATCCCTGCCGAGGCGAGCATCCAACCAGCATGGCAAATGGCAGCGACCACTTTCCCCTGTTTATACGCTTCACTTACCAGATTCACCATGGTCTTGGAACGCCTCATCAGATCAGGTGCATACCCTCCTGGAATGATAATCGCATTAAAATCGGCAGCTTGAACCTGATCGACACTCTTATCTACCTTCACTGGGTATCCACTCTTGCTGGTATAAGTCTCACTTGTGCCTGTCCCGACTACTATCACCTCGGCACCTTCTTCTTTCATACGATAGTACGGATACCACAGCTCCATCTCTTGATACATATTCTCCGCGAGAATAGCCACTTTTTTCCCTTGCAGTCTCATAATACCCCCTTTCTGGTTTATCGACAATCCTCTGAAATATATCACCGTTCGGAATCGTGAAGGGACAATAGGAGAATTTCTCCGCTGTTCTCTATTAGTCTATCAGTCTCCTGTATTCCTTGCAACTCTCTTTTTCTCTGGCTTGGTTCTTTTGCTCAGACAGGAGGGGGAGAGATTTTTGAGGGAAAATCACGAAGGTCTTTTGCCAAATTTAATTGGCCAAAATCGATTGGTAGAGGTCATCAAATCTCCGTTGTCGATTCAAAATATAACAGCGTTCACAGAGGCACAAGGTTTGCTGACAGACCTCCCACCACCACTGTCCAGGCTGGCCGCAGAGGGAACAGATCCACTCTGGGGGTGCTGCTGTCGAAGTAGAGGTAAGATGAGTCTCTGACGAGTTGGTTTGTGGGGAAGAGGGAGGTTTGCGAGCCATAGCTGCTCTCCTTTTATACCATCAATCCAATTTAATCTCTAGCATCAGCCGCAAACTGGGGCCCTTTCCCCTGCCCTGCACAGTGGTCTCGACTGTACAGGCAGGGAAGCTGCCATCAGCACGGCCGGGTTAGTATAGTTTTCTGATCTCAAAGAGCCGCCTCGGATTTGTCCTAACTCGCTGCCACTGCTTCGGAAAACTCCTCTGAGTCTTCGTCAAAAGCATTCACAGGTTGTGCAGAACGATAACCGAGTAATGGACGGACCCGTTGCTCGATCTCTATGCACAGGGTAGGATTTTCTCTGAGGAAGGCCTGGGCATTTTCTTTGCCTTGACCAAGTTTTGTGTCTCCATAAGCATACCAGCTCCCACTTTTGCTGACCACCTGATAGGCCACAGCCAGGTCAAGCAGTTCACTCTCTCGACAAATCCCCTCGCCATAGCGCATCTCAAATTCTGCCTCTCGAAAGGGAGGTGCCACTTTATTCTTCACTACCCGTACTGAGGTAATATTGCCTATCAACGCCTCATGATCTTTCAATGCTGCTCGTTTTCGTACATCCAAGCGGACCGAAGCATAAAACTTTAACGCATTTCCACCAGTGGTCACATCAGGAGAGCCATAGAAAACACCAATTTTCTGGCGGAGTTGATTGATAAAAATCACAATGGTCTTTGTTTTATGCACGGTGCCAGCGAGTTTCCGGAGGGCTTGGGACATAAGACGGGCTTGTAGCCCCATCTGTGCGTCTCCCATATCTCCTTCCAGTTCTGCTTTTGGCACGAGAGCTGCTACCGAATCGATCACAATAACATCGACAGCCCCACTGCGCACCAGAATGTCCGTCACTTCCAAAGCCTGCTCTCCCGTATCTGGTTGAGAGATCAGCAGGTCATCAGTATTGACCCCTAATTTTTTGGCATAAGAAGGGTCCAGTGCATGCTCTGCATCAATAAAAGCCGCTACTCCTCCGAGACGTTGCGCTTCGGCGATAATATGGAGGGCTAAGGTCGTTTTTCCAGACGATTCTTGACCGAAAATTTCCACGATACGACCACGAGGTAACCCTCCCACGCCCAGAGCCTGATCGAGAGCAAGAGAGCCAGTAGAGATTACCTGGACATCCAGGGCTTCCTCTTCTCCCAATCGCATGATGGTGCCCTTGCCAAATGCTTTGGTAATTTGAGTTATGGCTTGTTCGAGAGCTTTGGTTCTGTCATGTACATCAACGATAGTTCCCATCTCTTTTTCTCCTTTTCATCTTCTGGGGTACAGAATAGCGAATAAAAAGCGAAACCAATTGCCAAAAGAAAGAGAACCCGATGGTCTCCCTGCTGAGTGTTGTTGGAAGGATGCCGATCCATCTCAACCGCCGAGGTCGCAGAGAGCGCTGAGAAATCTGAAAA